>Ga0326728_10001214_pt1 | contig 92437 bp, 63 predicted proteins | sample MB3enrmetagenome_FD_207602 | JGI IMG/M metagenome (GOLD analysis project Ga0326728, IMG submission 207602) | Lab enriched peat soil microbial communities from McLean, Ithaca, NY, United States - MB31MN | ecosystem: Environmental > Terrestrial > Soil > Wetlands > Peat | place: USA: New York... | reverse complement strand
ATTCCGGCGTTCAACGAGGAGAAGCTGATCGGCGCGACGTTGCGCAGCGTCCAGGCGGCGGGCGCGGCGTTGGGGGAGATCGGCTGGACGATGGAAATCGTGGTTTGCGACAATAATTCCACGGACCGAACCGCGGAGTTGGCGCGGGCGGCGGGGGCGCGGGTGGTCTTTGAGGCGGTCAATCAGATTGCCCGGGCGCGCAACACGGGGGCGGCGGCGGCGGGAGGGGAGTGGTTGATTTTTGTGGACGCGGATTCGCAGCCGAGCCGGGAGCTTTTTGCGGAGGTGGCCGGGGAAATCGGGTCGGGGCGGTGCCTGGCGGGCGGTTGCACGGTGCGGATGGATGAGCGCCATTTCCTGGGCGACTGCGGCACCGGTCTCTGGAACCTGATCAGCCGGATGCGGAAATGGACGGCGGGATCGTTTATTTTTTGCCAGAGGGCGGCGTTTTGGAAGATCGGCGGATTCAGCGGGGAATTGTTCGTGTCGGAGGAAATTGACCTGAGCAAGCGGCTGAACAAACTGGCGCGGCAGGAGGGGAAGAAAGTGGTCATCCTCCATCGTCATCCGCTGCTGACCTCGGCGCGCAAATTGTCGCTCTACACGCTCCGGGAATACCTGGGGTTTTGCGCGAAGGCAATTTTCCAGCCCGGGAAAACCCTGAAAAGCCGGGAGGAATGCCAGCCGTGGTACGATGGGAGAAGGTGATTTGATCGGGGTTCCCAGCCGGCCCGGGCGCCGGCTGGGAACCGGATTAGCGCGCGCTCTCTCGAAACGGTTCACGCCAGTTTGGGAGAGATTCGGGAGAAAAGTCCGGCCGCCAACGGCCTGACAGCATCGGTGAAGGGATTGTGAATAAAATGTGAATAATTGTGTTGAACGTTTAGGCTCAATGTGTTAGAAACAAGGCCCATGTTCCGGGCAGGCCGTATGCCGATTGTGTCACTAGCTGGTTCTTTCGTGATGAGGATGGGAGGGGGAGGACAAAAAGGCGGGGCCACTCCAGGCTTTGTCACAAAGGAACAGATCGTCTTTGCCCTGAAGCAGGCGACCGCGTGTGGCCGGTCCAGGAGGACCAAACCTCGGGCCGCGGGTCATTTTGGGTCTCAATTCCATGAGGGAGCACAATTCAAGGCTATGAATTGGCAATTGATGGTGAGGAATCTGCTCGCAAACGGATTATTGTTTTTAATGTTATGCCGCTGATTCAATTAGACGAGTCACTTAAGGCCGGGACCGAGTCTGCCGTTGACAATCAGGACGGGCTTCGGAGGGTTGGCCTGGCCTGGGAGAAGAATCCGAGATCGAGAAGCCACAGAAACCAATGAGCATTGACTGCGCGCAACGGCGGGTTGTGATAACCGGGATGGGTGTCATCTGTCCCAGCGGGCAGGATCTTGTCCATTTTTGGGAAAACGTCCGGGGTGGAATCAGCGCGGCGGCGCCCATCCGGCGGTTCGACGCGAGCCAACTGCCGGTGAAAATCGGGACGGAAGTGAAGGATTTCGATATTCGGCGGTTTGAGAACGGGAAGAAATTGGGGCGATTTGACCTGACGGTGCAATACAGCATAGCGGCCGCCGTGCTGGCGGTAAAGGATGCGGGCCTTGAGATTGAGAAGCTGGACCCGGACCGGGTGAGCGTGGTGGAGGGAACGACGGTGAGCGGGAGCGACAGCATGGTCAAGACGCGCGACCAATACACGGCGAGCCATAATAATTATCACGCGCTCCATCCCTACAATTTGGTGGCCAGTTATTGCGGCGAGGGCAGCAGCACCATCGGGCTGCGCCTGGGATTCCGGGGCCATGCGGTCACTTATTGTTCGGGGTGCGCTTCGGGCAATGATGCCATCGGGCACGGGGCGGACATGGTGAGGGCCGACGAGGTGGACGTGTGCGTGGCGGGCGGATCCGAGGCCTCGCTTGAGATGATGCACATCGGTTTCTGCCGCCTCCGCGCCATGACGGAGCGGGAGGGAGACCCGGCCCGGGCCATGCGGCCCTTTGACCGGTCGCGGGACGGCTTTGTGCTGGGCCAGGGAGCGGCCTACGTGGTGTTGGAGGAGCTGGCCCATGCGCTGCAGCGAGGGGCGCGGATTTACGCGGAATTCGCCGGGCACGGCCGGAGTTGCGACGCTTACCATGCCACGGATCCGCACCCGGAAGGGCTGGGTTTCGCCCGGTCGCTGGAAAAGGCCTTGCGGCAGTCGCGGCTGAACCCGGCGGAGGTGGACTATATCAACGCGCATGGCTCGGCCACGCCGCTGAATGATCCGATTGAGACCCGGGCGGTCAAGAGGGTGTTCAAGGAACATGCGCACCGTCTGGCCATGAGCGCGACCAAGCCGGTCACGGGGCATCTGATGGGGGCGGCGGGGGCGGTGGAAACGGTGATTTGCGCGCTGGCGGTTTGGCGGGGGGAAATTCCGCCGACGATCAATTTGACGGAGCCGGACGAAGGCTGCGACCTGGATTATGTGCGGGACGAGGCGCGCGCGTATCCGGTGCGGGTGGCAATGAACCTCAACGCCGGTTTCGGCGGGCGTTACGCCTGCCTGGTGTTGAAAAGAATTTGAGGCGGCGGTGCAACTGTTTGAAGTCATAAGAATCACGGCCCTGATGGCGGCGCTGTTCAACGTGGCGCTGGCCCTGGGGGTGCTGGTGATGGATTTCCGCTCCCGGCTGCACCGGGTTTATGTATTGTGGGGGATATCGGTGACGTTGTGGAACCTGGGGGTTTACCATCTGAGCCAAAGCGCGGCGCAGGTGGGCCGCGAGCAGGCCTTTTTCTTCTGGGCCAAGATCCTGCAACTGGGGGTGATCTTCATCCCGCTGACGATGTTCCATTTAAGCGCGATCATTTCCGGAGTGCGGACGCGCGGTTTGCTGCCGGTGTTGTATGTGATCCACTTTGGCTTTGCGGTCAGCCTTTATTTGGACAAATTCATCACCGGAGTGCGGTGGACTGAGGCGGGGTATTGGTCGGTGCCGGGGCCGGCCTTCGCCTGGTACGGGGTCTCTTATGTCCTTTTGTCCACCACGGCGGTGGTCATGCTCTATCGGAAACAGAAGGCGAGCGCGCCGACGCAAAAGACGCGGCTGCGCGCCTTGCTCCTGGCCATCATTGGGCTATGGGTGTTCGGCAGCAACGACCTGATTCCCATCTTCAGCAACCCGAACAATCCGGAGGTCTTTTATCCGTGGCCGCACATCCACTTTTATCCGATGGGCAGTTTGGCGGCGGTGTTTTACCTGGTCATCATCGGCTACAGTGTGTTGCAGCACCGGCTGCTGGATATCCATGTGACGATGAGCCGGTTTGCGGCGCAATTTGTCCGGCTGGGTTTTATGTTTCTGACCGGATTCACCCTGCTCCTGGTCATTGAACATTTTGCGCCGAACACCTTTAACCTGATTTCTTTCGCCGCCGCCCTCGGGGTGCTGCTGGCCAGCGCGCTGGTGGCTTCGTTTTTCTTTCCGCAATTTTTCGGCAAGGGGACGGACAAACTGGAGCGGCAAATTCTGGGGGACCGCTTCGAGTATCATGCGCGGGTCAACAGCGTCATCCAGACGATCCGCTCGTTGCCGGAGCCGCAGTTGGCCCTGCAGGAGTTGGACGACCTGCTGGCCATTACCATCCGGGTGCGCAGTTACCAGATCATCCTGCTGGACGAGGCCAGCCGGGGCTTTGCCCTGTTCCACTCCCATCCGCCGCGGCCGGAGATAGCGCTTTCGGACTGGCAGATTGAATCGCCGGTTTTCCGTTATTTCCAGCAGACGCGGGTGAAGTATTTGTCGTGCAATCCGGTGTATGAAACGGAAAATGAATCCATGTTGCAGCGGGACGCGCGCCAGCAGTTGAGGGTGTTCGAGCCGGAGTTCTGTTTTCCGTTTTTCTCGGGGAGCGAATTGGTTGGGTTTATGTTGCTGGGGGCCAAGACCAGCGGGGACCTGTTCACGCCGCACGACGTGCGGCTGCTGACCGAGCTGTCCGCCAGCCTGGGGCTATTGCTCAATCAAATCCGGCTGCGCCACCAATTGCAGGTGGTGCATGAGCAGGATTTGCTGGGGCGGATGTCGCGCGGGCTGGCCCACGACTTGAATAATTTGTTGACGCCGGTGCAAACCCTGCTGCAACTGCTGCGGGAATCGGCCCTCAACCAGGCGACGATTGACGAGTTGCTGCCCGTCGGCCTGCGCAATCTGGAGACCGTGCGCACTTACGTCAACGAAGCGCTCTTTTTTTCCCGCGCCTCGCAATTGCAGGGGACCCCCGGCTTGCTCAACGCCTCGGTGCGCGACGCGGTCGCCCTGGTCCAACCCGCCGCCGAAGCCAGGGGGATCGAAATCCATTTCGAGAGCAGCGCGGAGGTGGTGATGGAGATGGACGCCGTCTTGATCAAGCGATTGATCTGCAACCTGCTGTCCAACGCGGTGGACGCCTCGCATCCCGGGGGGCGGATTGAAATTCGACTGGCGCCGCTGCCCAAGACCGAGTTGAGCCGCGACTGGCACCGGCTCAAGATCGTGGACCACGGCGAAGGCATCAGCGCGGAAAACCTGCAGCGTGTTTTCACCCCTTATTTCACCACGAAAAATACCGGGGACGGCCGGCGTGGATTCGGCCTGGGCCTGGCCATTGCGCGAAAAATTGTCCATTTGCACGGCGGCACGCTGAGCATTACGAGCCAGGAGAAAAAAGGCGCGACGGTGCAGGTTGATTTGCCCAGCAAACTGCGTCCGGCCAAAAGCGGCCTGCGCGAGGCGGTGGCAACCAACAAGGAGGCCATCCCGGCATGAACACCGTGGTGGTCATCGCCCCGCAATCCGAACTGGCCGCCGCGGTGCGCGCGGCGCTGGATCCGTCCCTCTACCGCGTGATCGAGCAGGCGGACTTAAGCGAGGATGAAATGCGGCTGTCGGCCACCTCGCTGGACGCGTGCATTTGCGAGGTTGATTTGACGACCGCCCAGCCCATCCGGGCCTTGGAGCGTCTGCGCCGGATTCTGCCGCATTGTCCCATGATCCTTTACGCGGCGGCCCCGGGCCTGGAGTGGGAGGAGGAGGCCTACCTTTTGGGGGCCAGCCAAATCCTGGTCAAGCCGGTGCGGGCCCGTCTGCTCAATACGGTGCTGGAGCGGCTGCTGGCAGACAAAGCCGCGCCGGGACTTTCCGCGGCGGAGCGATCGGAACCATCCTCGCGCGCCGAGGCGCGGTCCGCGGCCGAAGCGAGCCAAATCCCGGGGCCCACGCTGGAATTGTTGCGCAATTACTCCTCGATCCTGCTGCACAATCTCAATGCCGAATCGTTGCTCAAGGAGTTTTTGCTCTCCCTGCGGAAGATCATCGGGGTCAACCGGGCGGCGATATTCCTGCGCCAGGAGGCGGGGTCGCTGGCGGACACGCCGGAACCGGTCGGGGCGCGGCGCTTGCACTCGGCCTGCGCCATCGGGCTGGCGCCGGGCCTGCTGGAACATTTTGAACTGTCGCTCGAATCGGGGATTGGCGGGCATCTCTTCCGCCACGGGCGGATTCTGCGCCGCGACGGCCCGGAGGCGGAGCGGGACTCGCAGATGCGCAAGGAATTCGATTTGTTGAGCGCGCAGGTGGCCATCCCGGTGCTGGACCGGGAATCGCTGGTGGGCCTGGCGGTGTTTGACGGGCGCGTCACGGGCGAAAGCCTGACCAAGGAAGAATTGCAACTGGTCTTCCATCTGCTGGAACAGCTTGGCCAATCTGTCAAGAATATCTGGTTGCACGACCAGATCGCCTCCGACCACGACATGATGTCGGACATCCTGCAGCAATTCAGCAGCGGCTGCGTGGTGGTGGGCCGGGACCTGACCGTGCTGCATGCCAACGAGATGGCGCGGCACTGCTTCCCCAGGGCCGGACGGGCGCCGGGGGCCCTGGATTTCAACGATCTGCCGCAGCCCATTGGCAGCCGCGTTTTTCAAGTTCTTAAAACCGGGGCGACCCTCCCGGCCTATCGCTATCAGCCTCCCGGCCAGCCGGAAAAGCATTATCTCATCACGGCCACCCCTTTCAAAAAGCGCCAATCCGGCGCGCCCAACGCCGTGCTGCTGACCATCGAAGATTGCAGCCAGACCGAGCGGCTGCGGGAATTGGAAGTGGAGACGGCCAATTTGCGGCTGGTGCAGCAAATGGCGGAGCGGCTGGCCCATGAAATTGGCAACGCCGTCCTGCCGATTTCCACCCACCAGCAGTTGTTGAAGGAGCGGATTGATGATCCCGACTTCCAGCAGTCGCTGGCGGACGCCTTGCAGGAGGGCGTCAAACGCGTCTCCCGGCTGGTCAGCCAGATGCGCTACCTGGCGCGCGACCGCATGGAACAGGTCGAGCCGGTGTCGGTCAAACAATTGATCGAAGAGGCCTTCCGCGAAGCGCGTTCCTATCATCCGGCCAGCACCGTGCTGCTGCATTTCGAATCCAACGAACTGCTCACCGTGGCGTGCGACCGGGTGGGCCTGCAGCACGCCTTTGCCGAGATCATCTTGAATGCGCTCCAGGCCAACACCCAGTCCTGCCAGGTGCGGGTCCGCTCCCGGTCCGAAACCGATGCCAGCGGCTCGCGCTGGGCGCGGATCGAGGTGCAGGACAGCGGGGCGGGGTTCAGCGCCGAAGCGGCGGACAAGGCCTCCCGTCCGTTTTTCACCACGCGCAACGTCGGGCTGGGCCTGGGCCTCACTGTCACCAACAAAATCATCCAGACTCACAGCGGGAAGATGGAAATCCCGCCGCCCCAGAGCGGGCAGCCCGGTTTGGTGCGCATCTCGCTGCCCCTGGCCCCGGCTCCAACCCTGCCGCAGAATTGAGCCGGGGCGGGGCTTGCGGCAAGGGGGGCCTTTTCCCGATCCAAGCGTCCACGCAAGAATAATTCCCGGTTTTGCCAGTGCCCTTTCGACCCAACCTGTTTCGGAACTCGTGACAGTTCGAAACGGTTGATTGGCAATCGGCCATTGAAAATTTGGAATTGGCAATTAACCAGATGGGGAAGCGAACCTCAATTGCAGTTGACAAGTTTTCAATGGTCAATTGTCAATGGCTTTCGAGAATGGGCGCGGACTCTAAAGCGCGCCGGGTGGCGGACCGGCCCGGCCCAAGTCCGATTGGGAATAGGGCGCCAGCGCCGGCCCGGGCTGGTTCGCAATCTGGTGGCGCATGAAATTGATAATATCCAGGATGCGCAAATCAGGAGGCAGGGAGGCGTAAGCCGGAGGCGGGCTGGAGGCCCCGCAAAAGTGGATAATGCAGGGGACAAATTGAGCAGATCCCTCGAACGCAGGGTGGAAATCCTCGTAATCCACTCCCGCCGGGTGGTCGCCGTAAAGGATGACCAGCGTTCCTGGCGGGAGCGATTCGATGTAGTCCCGCAACTGGCCGTCCAGCAGGCGCACGCTGTTGAAGTAATTTTCCCGCCAGGCCGAGGTGTGTGGGAAGATTTGTTTTTCCTCATCGTCAATCAGGTTGAACGGGGCATGGCTGTCCAGGGTGATGATAAAGTGGAATTGCGGCCGGGTGGCGCGCCGTATTTCCTGGCTGGAAAGCTTGAACAACTCCGCATCCCGCACGCCCCAAGAACTTTGTTTGACCGCCCGGCCCTTGAAGTCCTCCTGGAACCAGATTTCATCGAACCCCATCCGCTCAAAATTGCTGCGGCGATTGAAGAAGCCGCCGTCGTTGCCATGCAGGGCCACGGTGTGGAACCCATGCTTCTTCATAAAGGCGGGCAGCCCGTTGGAATAGGTCACGTCAGGAACGTCGTAGCTGACCACCTCGGCACTCGGGGTGCCGTCAGATAAGACGGCGTAATCCATGTCTTCGCTCCCAAGCGAATGAAAGACCTGAATTCTGAAACACCGGCAAGAACCGGCCAGGCTGCTCAGATAAGGGGCCACTTCCTGGCCGGCAATGCGAGCGTTGAGGACCTCCCAGCCAATGCTCTCCATTTGCACAACCACGACATGGCTGCTGACAGGCCACGGATTTTCCACCCCCAATAAGCGGTCCGGCGAAAGGCTTTGAAGTTGGCGCAGTTTTTGGCCCATTTCTTTCATGTCCGGACCATAGAACATCTCGGCGGCCCAGGCGTTGAGGTAACCGTAGGCATACACGGCGCGAGTCACGGAGCGGGTCCGCAACGATGGCAGGCGGAAAGTGGTGAACTGCAGGCCCCCGATGCAGGCCAATCCCGCCACCCAACAACCGGCGGCACAGGCGCGCCGCCAGGATGCCGGCTGGGGGGTCATCTTGATCACCCAAAAAACCTTGACGGCGAGCGCGCCCAACAGCGCCAGCCAGAGGGCAGGGGGAATGACCTCCAGGCCAAAACTGGAAACGCGCACGCCTTCGCCCGCCGTCTCCATCGTCGTTTCCAGGGAAAGGGCGTGATGGAAATAGCGGGCGTAAGGCAATGTCAAAACCGAGACCAGAAAATCACCCGCCAGAATCGCCAGCAGCCAGCGCCGGCTGAAGAAGAGCACCACGCCGGCCGCCGCCAGGAAGTCCAGACCCAGCCGGCAGCCCTGATAGAAATACGGATGTATGGTCGTAGGCTGCTCATCGAAGGCCGCCGCCTGAATGAGGAAGTTTTCCACCGCCCAGAAAAGGGCTAGCGCAGTCAAACTGAAGAAATAGGGTCTGGACCATTGGGGAAGCGCCGGCGGCTTGGATTCAGAGGGACTCCAAGAAAACGACCTGCTTCCTTTGATGGGCGAATTCACAGTGAACACAGCCAACAGCCGACAATGTAAGGGAATGCCTTACAAAATGCAAGGGAAAAGCAGCACAGTTTGAAATGCACCACCGTGCCTTGACAGCGCTGGACCGGCCCGCATATTCTCTTTTTAGATGAAGAACAGGCCATTTGCTCCAGGGGGCCAGGCTGTCCGCCAGGCTGTCGCATTGTTTTTCATGGTGCTGGCCTTGATCATCAGCCCCCCGCCGCCGGCCCGCGCCCAAGAGCGTCCCGGCGCCAGTTACCACGAGAGATTTGTCTCTCCGGACGTAAAAAGCCATCAGGGTTATGCCACCGACGGCACCGATCATTACACGTTCGACAACCAGGCGATCTACAAATGGCGGGACGACTCGAGTTGGTCGTTGGTGGCGTCCAACAAGGCGCCGTTTGCGGGAGTTTCGGGGCTGGACCATTTTGGCGATGGCGATTATTTCGAGGGCAAATTGTATATCGTGGCCGAGGCTTGGGCGAGCTGCGCCAACTACACCAACCAGAGTATTCTGGTGTTTGATGCCGCCAGTCTGGCCCGCCTGGAGGTCCACAATGTTTCCGCCCAACGCCACGAAGTGGCCGGTTTGGCCGTCGCCCCGCCGGATGGCTTGAACGGGGTCATTTATGTTGCCTCCTATTGCGACGGATCGAAGATTTTCAAATATGACCTCCGGACTTTTGAGTACCTCGGCCCCTTGCCGCTCAGCCAGACGCTTTCCAGCCTCCAGGGCGTGGCCTGGCACAACGGCCGGTTTTTTGTGCCCGAGGACGGGGGGTCCATTTACACCTTCACCGGGGACGGCCATGTCTCGCTGGCTTACGTGGACGCGCACAATGGCAGCCACGAGGGCCTCAAATATGCGGCAGATGGTTTGCGCTGGCTGATTGATGAAGGCCCTGGCAAACAGCGCATCCATTATATTTCAACCAACAGCGCGCCCACTTTATCTCCTTGAGGATTAAGATTAAGAAACCGCCACCCCCAAAAAGAGTGGAATGCGTCTTTTCCGCCGCCTTCCCACTTGAATTCTGCACGGCTATGGCTTGCGGAGGTGATAGAAGGTGTTTTGGGACGGGGGTTGGAAGATGGCGCTCATGCCGCCGGGGGTGGTCGTGATGGCGCCCGTGGTCGCGGGAGTCCACGGCTGTCCCAGGCTGGAAGATTGTTCGAGAATCCACCCGGCAGCGGACGCGGGAAACGACACGACCACGCTGTCGAGGCTAATGTAGTAGATGAACTTGAGCCCCGCCCCGCTGTCAATCAGCCAGCGAATCTGGCCCTGGACATACTTCAAACCCTCGTGGCTTCCGGGAATGGAAGTGGAATACACCGGGGAAACCTGGCCGCTGTAATCGAAGGAATAAATGGTCCCAAGATCCTGCGCAATATAGAACTTCCCATTCGCCCAGGTTATGCCCTGAATGGCAATAATGGGCTGGCTCAGGGGCAGTGTGCCGATCAGGGCAAAGGTCGAGAGGTCATATTCCCAGATTTTCGATCCGTCACAGTAGGATGTCACGTAAATAGTTCCGTTAGGCCCATCGGACGGCACCACCGCCAGACCGGAAACCTCATGGGCGTCCGCCGCGACGTTGTGGACACTCAAGAGCTGGAGGGTTGCGGCGTCAAAGGTCAGGAGGCTCTGGTTGGTGTAGCTTCCGCAACTGGTCCAGTACTCGGCCACCACGTAGAGCTGTCCATTGTAATAGTCGCCATCGCCCAGATGGGTCAGCCCGGACACGCTGTTGAAGACCGCTGTGTTGGATGAAACCGGGGTCCAGTCGGCGTCGTCACGCCAGACGTAAATGGCCTGGTTGTCGAAGGTGTAATGATTGGTGCCATCAGTGGCGTAACCCTGGTGGCTGAAGGTGTTTGGGGAAATAAAGGTGATCTGGTTTTGGATACGCGACACCTGGAGCGACGGCAATGATGCTGAAGAAACCGGCTGGCCCCGGACGGCCGGGCCGATCAAGGCCAGCAGCACGCAGAGCGAAAACTCGGGTCGGGGGCTAATCATACGGATGCCCCATTACTACCATCTCAACCAGCCGCCGTCTGTCAGGTCATCCGGGGTTCCGGGTGTGCTGATAACCCCTACATTCTCTAAAAACCACAGGGAAAACCGATTGCAGAACGGGGGATTCCCTGTCAGTCGAGAAGGATGGGGAAGCACATCTTACACCTTCCGGATCCAGTGCCGGTCTTTCCAAACGGCGCGGAGCGAGGTCAAATTGCGAGAGTCAAGTATATGTTTGGCGGCGGCGGCCAGCCGGCCCGCCTTGAGGTTGCCCCAGGCCTCCTGGGCGCTGATGGCGGCAAATTGCAGGACGCTGGCGTCGCGATAACAGTCAATCATACAGCGAGTGCAGCCGCCGCGGATCAGTTTGCTCTGGTCAAAGTCGTCAATGTGGCACATCGGTTTGTCCCAGGCGTGGCAGCGATAGAGCTGGAGGTTCCAATCCAGGTAAAAATACTTGTGCCCGCCCAGGCAGCCGAATTGCTCCGGCTCGCGGCGCAAATGGCGCTGCATGTCGGCAAGGGATTCCTCCGGGTTGAGAACCATGAAGCCGCCGCGGCGCTTCAGGGCCTTGATTTTTTCAAAGACTTCGATCAATTCGTCCGTCTGGTAGCTGACCAGGGCGGAATCGCTGAAGCTCAGGTAGCTGGAGGCCAGGCTGGTCAGCGGGTAACTGAACGTGCAACTGGAAAAACCGAGCGCGCGCAAAAAATCGGGAAGTTTCTCATAATCGTCAATCAGCCGGCTGGCGGTGACACTGGCGGTGGTTGGCACGCCCAGGGCGGCGAAGACCTCGTTGGCGCGCCGGATTTTCCGGCAGACCTCCGGCAGGCCGCGGTGGGTTTCGTGCCGGCGCACGTCGTGCGCGTCCACGGACATGATGACGCTGCTTAAACCCTGATCCGCCAGAGCGCGCATGTTGGTCTCGGTCCAAAGGGAGCCGTTGCTGCAAAGCATCGGGCGGATGCCTTGCCCGGCGGCGGAACGGACCATCTCGGGCAGGTCTTTGTGGACCATAGGCTCGCCGCCGACGAAAAGGAGGTAGCCGATGTGGTTCCTGGCACAGATGGCAAAGACCCTCCGGGCTTCCTCCAGGGAAACACTGCGGCGCTGGCGGGGATCGAGTTTGTCCCGGGAAAACCCGCAAAACTCGCAGCGGGCGTTGCAGACATTGGTAATGGCGAACTGGAGGTAGCCCGGTCCGCCGTGGTCGAGGATTTCCCCGGCCAGCTTGAGAAAAGACTTCTTTGGTGTGGTGACGGGGCCGCGGGACAAGGCCGGGGTGACTGGCGGCTTTTGGCCTGTGGAGACCGGTGGTGCAGTCAGTGTTTCCATATTATTGCGCCTGGAAAAAAATCCCGGACAGGATTTGCAGGAGGGACAGGATTTTCATGGTTCGCAGAGGCAATTCGGTTGGGGTTTATGGGAGGCCCCCCGGCGCCGGGAAGTCAAATCAACTCAAATTAACGAATTAAGGTTTTTGTTGCGGCGGATCACACGCGCTCAATAGTGCCAAAGGGCATGGCCCGCCGCAACAAAAGCCGCGTTGAACTAAATCCGACGTGGGGCGGGCTTCCTTGTAGTTGGCTTTAGACCTGGCCGGTGAGGAGGGCGCGTTGGAGCCGGTGCCTTCCAGAACCGGATCAATCGCGGGGGTCTTTTTTCAAGTTGGGCCAGCGCGATGGGGTGGCCTTGGGGGCAATGGTTGGCCGTTGAGCACAAGTCGGCGCGCGGGTTGCGCGAAGTGGGATCGCAACGGGGTTGGGGCAAGGCAAAATCTCAGGAAAGGGGGCAAAGCCAAAGAATGGCAGGACTGGGTGGTGGAGGGCGAGTTGGGGCAAGGCAAAATCTCAGGAAAGGGGGCAAAGGTCATGGCGGGATCTTTTTGGCAGAGGGAAGCCAGCCCAGGAAGACGAATCGGCCGGTGGGGCAGTGCGGAGAGGGCCTTGCGGCGGGCGGACCAGAGAGCGGCTGGGTGGCTGTGGGTGGCGGCGGCTCGGCATCTGGCGAGGGCCTGGCGCTGGTTGGGAGCAGGGTCCGGGCGGCGGCGTGGCGTTTTTGACAGGCCGAAGCGGCCAGACCGTAGTGGCGGGACTTTGGCCAGGCTCTTGGGCAGAACGTGCTGGAGGAAGCGCTGGACAAATTGAGCGGCGGGCAGGCGCAGGTGTTTGACTTGTTGAGTGCGGTTGTCCCGGTAACGGAAGGTCACCTGTCCGTTCTCCAAAGCTTCCAGGCGCGACTGGGTGAGGGCGATGCGGAAGACGTAACGGCCCAGATAGTCCAGGACTTTGTCTCCGCGGCCGGCAGGCTGGGCAGGCACGACCCAAGGTTGCCGCCAGGCTTTGGCGGGGGCTCTGTCCAGCAGCCCGGCGGCCTGGAGGCCGTCGCGGATTTTGGCGCGAAACAGGACGGACAAGGCCCGGACCGGGACCAGGAAGCGGAGATGCCGGGCCGGCTGCCAGCGTTGGCCGTCGGCGGATAAGCCGCCGGCGCTGACCAAAAAATGGGCGTGGGGATGGTAGAGCAGGGCGCGCGTCCAGGTGGGGAGCGCGCCGGTCAAGCAGGGCTGGCCGCCCATCCAGCGCGGATGGGCGCAGAGGGTTTGCAGGCTGGCGGCGGCGGCCTGGAGCAGCAGGCCGTAAAGCCGCTTCTGCTGGGAACGGGCCAGAGCGCGCAACTCCGAGGGCAGGGTGAAGGTCACTAGGTAGTAGGGACAAGGCAGCAGCCGCGCGCGCTGTTGTTCCAGCCATCGTTGCGTCTGCTGGCCCGTAACACTTGGGGCAGTGCCGGTTGCCGCAGGAGTGATAGCTGTAAAGCAGCGCGCCGCAGTGATCGCAGCCATAGACCTGCCCCCCCAGCGCCGCGGTGCGGCATTGCCGGATGGCTTGGAGGGCTCGCCGCTGGCTGGGCAAAACCGCCAGACGGTCGCACACCTCCGGTCCGGCCGCGCGGAGAATGTCCGCCAGTTCCAACACCGCAAGCCTCCTGGGTTGGGTCGGGGTTAGAGGTCGCGCGTCAACGCGGCCAGGGGCGCGACGACCTGGGCGCGCACCTCCGCCGTCAGGTGCGTGTAGATGGCCGTGGTGCGCGGGCTGGTATGGCCCGGAATCTCCTGAAGCAAGGGCAGCGAGACGCCGGCCTCCAGCAGATGGGTGGCATAGGAATGGCGCAACGAATGCACGCAGGCCGGTTTATTGACACCGCTTTGCCGCAAGGCCGTCTGGAAGGCGAGCCGCACGTTGCCGGCTTGGACGGGGCCCTCCAGCCGGGTGGAACGGGGCTGCAAGGCCGCCGGAAAAAGCCAGGGCGTGGAACGGTGCAGCTTCCAAAACGAGCGCAAGGAGTCCAAGGTGGGCGCTGCCAGCGGCACCTGCCGTTCCTTGTTCCCTTTGCCGCGCACGCGCAAGACCCTGCGCGAGCCGTCCACGTCGCCCACCTGGAGCGCCACCCCTTCGCTAATGCGTAAGCCATAGGCGTAAATGGTGGTCAGGCACACGCGATAAACCGGAGCCCGCACGGCTCCCAAAACCGTCCGCACCTCCTCCCGGCTCAACACCACCGGCAACTTCCTTTGCTTGCCAGGCCGCAGCAGGCCCAGCGTCGGCCAGCGCCGTTGCAAGGTGACGGCAAAACAAAACCGGAGGCCCGCCAAAGCGATCTTGAGCGTTCCCGGAGCGCAACGCTCGACCTGAGTCAAATGAAGGAAATAAGCCCGCAGTTCCTCCTCGCCGAGGAGGGCGGGACTCTTGTGATAGTGCGCGGCCAGCTTATGCACCGCGTGGAGATAGGCTTGTTGGGTGGCGCAAGCGCAACAGTGCAGTTGCAAATCTTCGAGCATTCGCTTCCGTAGAGGCGTCATGGTTATCCTTTCGGACCAGAGCGGGTGAATCATCCCGGCTAAGGATGGTGAGCTCACGTTGAGCCCACTGGCTCTGGCCGAAGGGAATAACCTACCGCCCTGGCGCCTCCGCAAGCAGGACCGAAGACCTATCCGGCGCCAGCCGGATTTAGTTCAACTCAAATTAACTCAAAATATCTCAAATTTGGAGGTGGTTTTGGTCCGCAGATTGGCGCGTCCGCCTGCGCGGAAGCTGCCCCCTTGGCCGGCAAAAGAGCACAGTGCGGCCAGCCGCAACCAAAGCGAGGATTCCGCCGTCGCTATCCCGATGGCGGGCAAGGGAGGATGGAGAGGGCCGGAGAGCAGTCAGGGGAATGGTTGGCCGGGGAATAAACATGAAGACGCCTTTTCCCATTCCCTTGACAACCATTGCCCTGACTTTGGATTTTTCAAGAATCATGGGACCATTAAAGCACACTTCTGAAAAAGCGACTCCGTACGGTACGGATGAAATGCAGGTCAAAAAAGGGGCTATTGACCGCGAAAAAACCCTTGTAGAGACCCGGTAAAAGCGGTTTTGGGGGCCAAAATGCAGAAATGCAAAAGTGAGAATAGTCAGGCGGGAAGGCGGTTTTGGCTGCCGCGGATTGATTTTTCAGAAATCCAAAGCGGCGCGGACTTTTTGGCAACTGGAATGCCTGCATGGAATTGCGCTGCGCTTTGGGCAAACCAAGTCGCCGCGCCTGCTGCGGTATCATGTCGGGTTGCTGCTCCTGTCGCAGGCCCCGCACTGGCGGTAGGCCGTTTTCCAGCAACTGGCCAGGCTCGGCGGCGCCCGGTTTGTCAAGCTCATGTCCAAAGTCTGGAACCTATCCAGGGGTGACTTTGAAAGACGCAAATAAATATGGGTTGAAACGGGTTTGCTTTCATACATCATTCGATGATGGAAGAAAAAATTGACGGGCAATTAAGCGCCGTGGAAAGAGGAATGCTCGTCTCTGCCGTTTGTTCAGGACCGGTGAAGCCCAAAGTGGTGCTGGAGGTCGGCACCTGGCTTGGGGGCGGGAGCACAATTCACATTCTGGAGGCGCTGGAGAGAAATGGAGAGGGACGGCTTTGGGGAATCGAAGCAGACCGGGGCACTTACGAGCAAATGATGAAGAACCTGCAGCGGGCCGCCCCGGCGGCCATGCGCCGGTTCACGCCGTTGTTTGGATTCTCCCAGGAGGTGATTCCGAAATGGCTCAAAGAGCAGGGTGAAGGCTTTCAGATTGACCTGGCTATTTTGGACGGCGGAAACCGGCCCAGGGAGCAGATCACGGAGTTTAATTTGATTGATCCGCTTATGCCAGTGGGTGGAATTCTGATGACGCACGACGCCAAGCTGCGCAAAGGCAAATGGCTGGTTCCGTTCGTGTCACGGCTTGACAACTGGGAATCGAAACTGCACGACCTCTGTGAGGAGGGTCTGTTCTGGGCAAGGAAAACGGCGCTTCGGCCTTCGGGCTCAAGTCTGAGGTCGGCCCGCATGGCCTTGTGGAGAATGCGGCTCAACCCGATAGAATTGACGGCCGCAGTCGTGCCCAGCGGCATTTGCGGCATCGTGCTTAAACTCCTGCCTTATGCCTTGTCGCGAAGGCTCTCGGAGGGCCGCAAATAGTTTGAGCAATGAAGGTATTGTTCTCCAATAACCTGCCATTTTTTCTGGCGCACGGCGGCACCCAAACCCTGCTGGAGTCGTTGATGCGGGAATTGGCCAACCTGGGGGTGGGAGTGGAACCGGAGAGATGGTGGGACGACAAGCAAACGGGCGACATTCTGCATTACATGAACCGGGCGCCGATCCTCAATGTGCGGGCGGCTCATGCCATGGGTTTCAAGGTGATCAGGACGGAGAATCTGGACAAGGCGGCTTCGCGGAGCCGGCTGGAACTTTTTGGCCAGCGGTGGGCGACGGAACTGGCGCGAAGCGTCCTGCCCAGTTTTATGATCAACCGGCTGGGGTGGGAGGTGTACCGGGAATTGGACGCGATGGTTTATGTGGTGAAGCATGAATGGGAGACAGCGAAGTATTCGTTCAGAGCCAACCCCGCCCGGGGCTTCATCATTCCTCACGGAGTGGAGGGGGAGGCGCTGGCGGACCTGGCCCGGCCCCAGCCGCAGGAGGATTACCTGATTTGCGTTGCCTCGATTGACCCGAGAAAGAATTCCGTCTTGCTGGCCGAGGCCGCCCGCCTGGCAGAAGTGCCGGTCGTCTTTTTGGGCAAGCCTTACGCGCTGGACAACCCCTATTTCCTGGAATTCCAGAAGCTCGTTGACAACAAGACAGTGCGTTGGCCGGGATTTGTTTCGACGGAGGAAAAGCATCGTTATTTGCGCGGGGCGCGCGGTTTTGTGTTGTTGAGCCAAATGGAGAGCGGGAGCATCGCGGTTTATGAAGCGGCGGCGGCGGGGCTGCCGCTGTTGCTTTCTGATTTGCCCTGGGCCAACAAGGTCTATCAGCAAGCCCGCGGCACCGCATTCGTATCGCTCAAACCGGCAGGAAGAATTGCGCCGGTGTTGCGGGCCTTTCATGCGCAGGCCCGCCGGCAGCCGGGGACGACCTTCCCGTTGCTGACCTGGCGGCAGGTGGCGGAGCGGTATGTGGAACTGTATCGCAAACTCCTGGGCGTCGCATGAAAATCGGCTTCCTGGTTCCGGACAATCGGGATGAATTGCGGCGCTATGCGGACCCGGCGCCGTATTTTGGTCCGGCGCCAACGGCGTTGTTGGAGGGCCTGGCCGAAATGTCCGAATGCGAGGTTCATATAGTTTGTTGCCTGCAAAAGCCCCTGCCTGGGCCGCCAAAGCTGGCGGAAAACATATATTATCATTCGGTAGTGGTCCCGAAGCGGGGATGGATGCGCGGCGCTTATATTGGATGTGTGCTGGCGGCAAGAAGGCAGCTTCAGGAAATCCAGCCGGACTTGGTGCATGGGCAGGGGACGGAGCGGTACTGCGCGCTGGCCGCGGTGTTTGCGGGTTTCCCTAATGTCTTGACGATCCACGGCAATATGCGGCGGCTGGCCAAGATCAGCCGGGCGCGGCCATTCTCGTTTCCCTGGCTTGCGGCGCGCTTGGAGGGGCTGGCGGTGCCGCGCTCCGGCGGGGTAATTTGCCTGAGCCGGCACACCCAGGAGCAAGTGGCGGGGCTGGCGGCCCGGACTTGGATTGTGCCAAACGCGGTGGACAGACTTTTTTTTGAAACGGATGCCAAGGCGCTTCCCGCGCCGCCATTGCCAAAGCAGATTGTGTGCGTGGCGAACATTCTCCCGCTGAAGAACCAAGTGCAACTGATCCGGGCCTTGGATCCCCTGGCAGAGCGGGAAAGAATTGAACTGATTTTCTTTGGAAGCGCGGCGCGGGGCAATTCGTATGTGGAGGAGTTTTTCGGCTTGCTGGCGGACCGTCCGTGGTGCCGTTTTGCGGGTTTTGCCGACCGCTCCGGTCTTCGCTCCGCCTATGGCCGGGCCACCCTGCTGGTGTTGCCGACGTTGGAAGACAATTGCCCCATGGCGGTGTTGGAAGCGATGGCGGCGGGGGTGCCCGTGGCGGCGTCCAGAGTTGGGGGCATCCCGGATTTGATTTGCGATGGAGCCGACGGGCTGCTTTTTGATCCGAACCAGATCGAAAGTATTCGAGCTGCCGTGGAAAGACTCCTTGGCAGCGAGGAGGAGCGGATAAAAATGGCCATGTCGGCAAAGAGAAAAGCGCTCGAGCGGTGTCACCCGCGGAAAGTCGCCGCGGAACACTTGGAGATCTACCGGCAAGTGATCCGGGGCAGAGAGCCCGGCCTTAATAGGTCGGTTGTGCCTTAATTTGAAAACATGGGCCTCAATTGCCGAACCGGCGAGAGTTCATGGTGGAAGTTGTTTTATTGTGGATTCAACTGTGGTTCCAGGTCGCGGAAGTGCCCCAATGCGAAGCACTTGCAACTTCGACCTTTACAAAAGGATGCAAAGATGAGAAAACTTTTGACGTGAATGGAATTATTGCTCAGTCCAGAAGCCCGGAAATCCGAAGCATCACACTTCATACCAAGAGGGGCGACTGCGTCTCAAACGAACAATGCGAAATCAGCAGGTGGGACAGGTCGTTCTTCAGAGACATGGATGAGCGTTGGCCGATGGCGAAGAAGCGATGCGAGCCAACCGGCATTTTCAACTGCCATGGCTTAACCTTCGCGTCCAGGCGCACAAGCGTCTCGGACTCTAACGAAGTCAAGAAGATTTTGGCGCATGATGGATACGAAGTGGTTGATGAATCGGATGTGCTGCCCGGCGATGTCATCCTTTATGCTGGCGCGAAAGGCGATATTGAGCATTCCGGGATCGTAATTGAGGGTCCCAGTGGCAATTTTAATATTCCAAAGGTCGTAAGCAAATGGGGCAAATTTAGGGAGCTTATTCACATGGCGAACCAGTGCCCATACAATTATCTCGCTGCGACATATTGCAGAATAAAGAGATGAACGCACCCTTGTCCTCGATTTTAAACTTTGACGAACTAAAGGCCGCTCTTTTATTCGCGAATACCCCCGTCTACCTTTATACGCGCTTTCGCACAGATTATTCTGTTCAATTGTTAGCCCAACAATACGAAACAAGTGTTCTCCTGAGCGATTTGGATGAAGCCCTCCATATCCCGGAGAAGAGCACTGATGAGGTCGTGAAGATTTTCGCTCTGTGCATCTCCCTCTCATTCAAGCCATTTAGTGAATTAGCAAGGCTAAAGGATTTTTCGTCGGAGAGCCTCGAATGGTTTGGGGCGATCAAAGCATTGGTCATGGAAGATGCCCCGAAGACACAGTACGTAAACGTAAAATTAAGCCGACGGCCAAGCGTGACCATTCAGGATAAGCCTTCGCCTGAAAGCACTTCGATCGCCAGCAACTCGGTGACTGTCTTGATCCGGTGAACTTGTATTATGATTAAAGCGAAAATTGCATTGGCTGCGGAGCGCATCCTAAATGATCCACAGAGCGGCGGCACGACATTAGTAAATGTCTTGCAAGCAATAAAGCCAGTTGCCCCTTTTCCTTGGGCCTTCCAGCAGATGATATTTTGGGTCGCTCTCGATCGTGAATTGAGCGACCAACCAATCGCAACTTTCAAGTTCCGGCTCTCATTTAATGAGCAGGAATTGTCGGCAATACCTTTCACTGTTCAATTTCCAGAAAAACACATTATCACGAATTTGGTATTCAATCTAAGTGGTCTCGTTGTGCCGTCAGCCGGGAGAGTTGAGTTCAGAATCTTGAATAATGATCAGTCGGTGTTTGCTGAATACTTACTTCCTATTGAACAGCCTGAGTTCAAAGTATCTCAACCGGTCCTGCCGAATGTGCCCAACAACGTGATCGTCCCAGCAATCCAGTCCGCCGGTTGAATCGCTGGCGCATCACCTCCCAAAATCGACCGTCCAACACGACGCCGACACACTCGAAATTTCAAATTAAGGCACTACCAATAGGACTGGCTTGTGGAGGAGCTTTCGGCGAAACATTCAATATGACGGCTGGTTTTTGCAGACTATTCGACCGGGGATGCAGCGGCCTGCGGCGTTGCGTCTCCGTTTTGTGGATTTTGGAAGCCCGCATGAGAGGAGTGGAGTTTCAAGGCCGGGTCGTCTTTTCCGGGCGTCCCTTGATCAGTGTCGCCCCGGATTCGTCGCTGGTATTGGGAGACAGGGTGCGGGTCAACAGCGCCTTGCGTTCCAATCCTTTGGGTTGTTTTCAGCCGTCGGTTTTGCGGACTTTGGCGCCGGGCGCGCGTTTAATTCTGGCGGACGGCGTTGGCATCAGCGGCGCGGTGCTGTGCGCGGGCCTATCCCTTGAGGTGGGAGCAGGCACGCAAATGGGCGCGGGGGTGATGATTATTGACAATGACTTTCATGAGTACGCCGCGCAAGGGTGGCGGACGGAGGTGCGCCTCGGGGCGCGCCCGGTCAAGATTGGGCGGGATGTTTTCATCGGAGCGCGAGCCATTATTCTGAAAGGGGTCCAGGTCGGGGATCGGGCGGTGATTGGGGCCGGGGCGGTGGTGTCAAAAGATGTGGCGCCGGGCCATATTGCCGTTGGGAACCCGGCGGTGGCCTTCCCAAACCGGCGCCTGGCCGAGAGCCTGGGCAAAGTTCCGCCGGGGGCGGGGAACGGCTGATCGGTCAGACGGAAGGCGACTCTGGCCGTTTTGGGCGGCGAGCCAGGAAGTCAAGCCAGGTGTAATAGAGGTAAATGAGGTTGTACTGGAGGTAGCGGGGGCCGAGGCGGCCCGGCTCATGGAGCGCGCGGTAGATCCAGGTCATGCCGAAGCGCTGCATCCAGCGCGGGGCAAATTGGCGGCGGCCGGTCAGGAGGGTGAAGGCATCGCCAACGGCGAGGAACACGCCGCGTTGATAGCGGGCTTGGTTGGCGATGATCCATTCTTCCATCCGCACCCCCGGCAGGGCCACCCAGACGAAATCGGGCGCGGCCTGGTTGATCACCTGCGCGAAGGATTGCTCTTCCTGCTCGGTCAAGGCGCGGAACGGGGGGCTGATGGCGCCGACGATTTGGATATCGGGTTGCAGTTGGGCAGCGGTTCGCCGCAGATCGGCCAGGCAGGCCTCGCTGTCGCCGAAAAAGAAGTGCCGCCAGGGCCGGGGGGTTTGGCGGAGGGTATGGCGCATGAGGTAAGGCCCATAGACACGATCTTTCAGGCCCGCGCCGCGGCGGTTCAGCGCCCAGACGACCGGCATTCCGTCCGGCAGCACCAGATTGAACTTGGCGAGGACCCGGCCGAATTGGGGATTATGCCGGGCTTCGCCCAGGATATGGGTGTTGGCAGGGCAGATGGCGGAAGGCCGGGCCTGGCGGGCCAGTTGCTTGATGGCTTCCAAGGCGGAATCGTAGGTGGCGCAGGCGACGGGAACCCCCAGAATGCGGAAGCGCGGAAGGTTGCTTCCTTCCACCGCGAGCGGACCAGGGAGGATCGGATTGGTTGTGCTCATCACAAACCTGTTACGGATTGGATTTTGCCGGCAACTGGGGTCGTGTTCAACTATTTAATCCCGCCGGAGCCGCGGCAGGGTGCAGGACAAGAATCCGCGCTTGTCTTCGGTAGGGCGGCGCTGCTGCGCCCCCCAAGAGTTCAGGGCAGAGCGGCAGCCTGCACCTTACACGCATTTAGAACCGCGTATTTACAAAACGGGCGTGGGCGAGCGCCGTAGGCGCGGAATCCCTGTAGAACCCAATGCACAAAGGGCCGCAAGCTCCGTCCAGGAGCGGCCTCTTCCCCGCCTTGCAGACCAGCAGATTCACCCAAATAGAATATGCCGCCCCGATGGGGCTTGGGATTTTGTTGGAGGGCAATTCTACAGAGATACCGCGCCTACGGCGCTGGCAGAACGCGTCTTGTGCTAATGTCCGTCGAAATGCGTGTAAGGTGCAGGCGGCAGCTCCGCCCCGCCAGAAATGCGGAGATTGTTGTGGGTGTGAGACAAAAGTCTCCGTACAAAATTCGATTTGAGCTTGAGGTCCGCAAAGGGACGCAATATGGTAGGCCTCAGTGCATTCGTCCGCTCAAGCCCAACTCACAATGTCCCGCCGTTCATTCGATGTCTTCGATACGCTGCTGACACGGGACGTCGGAAAGCCGTGCGATCTGCATCTGAAGACGGCACAAGATTTGATTGAGGCTGGGCTGATGGCCCTGCCTGCCGAGGCGTTCCTCTCGGAGCGTGTGGCGGCGGAGGCAGGCGCGCGAGCCGAATTTCCTCACGGCGAACCCAACCTGGAAAAGATCTACTCCGAATTGGCCGGCAGGCTGCGCTGGAGCGAGGAGACGATGCGGCGAGCGATGGAGGCGGAACTTCGCTGGGAAGGCAGGTCCATCCACGGCATACCCTCCATGCGGCCTGCGGTGGCTCAGGCGCGGCGCGAAGCGGGCGGCGTGATGTTCCTTTCTGACATGTACCTGCCCGCCGACTTCCTGATCGAACTGCTGCGGCGGGAAGGCTTTTACGAGGACGGGGATCGGCTCATCGTCTCCAATGAACGCGGCGTCTCAAAGGCTTCTGGCGCGATGTTCCAGTCGTTGATCGAAGAGGGTGTGGGAACCAAGGATTGGAAGCACACGGGGGACGATCTTCGGGCCGATGTGCAGATGCCGGCCCGCTTCGGCATTCGAGCCGGGCATTTTGTGCAGGCAAAGCTCAATCGCTACGAGCAAACGGCGCGGGGCGCGGGCCTGGCTGTGCCCCTGTGGCGAAGCCATCTGGCCGGGGCTATGCGGCTGGCGCGACTGTCAAAAAAAACGAGCGATCCGCATCTGGACGCCGTCTGGGACACTGCGTGCGATGTCGTTGGGCCGCTGCTGTTCGGTTTCGTTAACTGGTGCCTGGAGCAGGCGGCTGCCAGGAAGTGTCAACGGCTTTACTTCGTTTCCCGCGATGGGCAGATTTTTTTCCGAATCGCCGAACATCTGCGCCAAGTCTGGCGCTATCCGGTGGACTGCCGCTACCTTTACGGCTCGCGGCGCGCGTGGCATCCCGCGACGATCGGCAACTTGGGTGAGGCGGACTTGGATTGGCTTGCACCGCATAACGGCCAATTGACACCGAGGCAGGTTTTCGCCCGCGCTAACCTTGGGCCCGAGGCTGTCGCCGGGATCCTGGTCCAAGCGGGGTTCCGCGCGGAAGTTTGGGACCGCGAGTTATCAGAAGAGGAAAATCAAAGGATGCGAAGCGTACTCTTGGACCCGCGCATCAAGTCTCTGGTGGCGGATTCGGCCCGCCTGGCAGGCTCCCTGGCGGCGGAGTACCTGCGCCAGGAAGGCTTAATGGACGAGGTTCCATTTGGGGTCGTTGATATTGGATGGTTCGGCAATATGCAGCGAAGCCTCAGCCGCCTAATCAGCTTGACGGCGGGCAAGGCGGACCTTCGCCTGGCAGGCTTTTATCTCGGCCTTTTACCGCCAGCCCGGGGGCAGCCGAATATGTGGGACTATTGGAGCGAACCTTGCGGGGAGGGCCAGCCGATCGAGCGCCAAGCGACCGGCATGCTGGAAATGTTCGCTTCGGCCGATCATCCCACTGTCATCGGATATGGCAAGACGGCGCAGGGCGTTGAGCCGGTCTTTCAAAAGGCGGGATGCGACCCTTTGTTAAAATGGGGAGTCAAGGTGTTGCAAGATGGCGCGCTGGAATTTGTCCGGCGCTTTGCGCCGCTCTGTGAAAAGCAAAACTTCGCCGGGAGGCACTTCCAAACTGTCGCCCGCGAAATTTACGAACGTTTCTATTTTCATCCCACCGCCACCGAGGCGAAGACGTGGGGTTGCTGCCTCAATTTGGATAGCGACATCGAATGCGCCGTTTCCCAACCGGTTCCGGACTGGTCCACGAAGCAAACCCTGAGGGCCCTTCGGGATTTCCGCCAGCGCCCGCCAGCTTGGTGGCCGGAAGGGATGCTGGCCTTGCGCTCCCACTGGCCTCTTCGTTTGTTTCTGGCCGCGAGACGCGGGCGGTGGCTTTTGAAGAATAAGTTCAAATCAAACGAGCCGCGCCGCCAATCGCTCCGGGCTTGAGTAGCAGTGCCGATGGCTTACCCTCTGCGCCCGTGAGCCGATCCCGGAAATTCGAGCTGGTCAGCGTCAACATGGCTTGGTTGGCTGGCGACCGGGTTTTTCGATCCATCGTGGGCGTTGTGGTGCTGGGAGCCGTGGCCCGCTATCTGGGGCCGTCCCAGTTCGGCAGCCTGAACTACGCCATCAGCTTGGCCGCCATCTTCTCCACGGTCGCCTCTTTGGGCTTCGAGGGGATCGTCATTCGGGAACTGGTCAAGCGGCCGGACAAAGTGCCGGAGGTTTTAGGGACCGCATTCGTCATGCGATTGGGAGGGGCGGTGGCCACCATTGGGCTTGTGGCCGGGGCTGCCGCGCTCTCGACCGAAAAGGAGCTGATCAAGCCTCTCATGCTGGTGGTCTCCCTGGCTTTTCTGCCGCAGTCATTCGAGGTCATTGACCTCTGGTTTCAAAAGAACATTCAATCAAAGTACACTGTCGCCGCCAAAGCTGTGGGTGTTCTGGTCAGCGCCGGAATTAAGTTGGGCTTGGTCGCGGCCAAGGCCCCCCTCGTCGTCTTTGGCGCCACGGTCATTCTGGACGCCTTGCTCAACGCGGTCGCTTTGGTCTTTATCTTCAGGCGGTCGGGCCAGTCCATTGGGCGATGGCGTTTTTGCGGCCCCATCGCGCGCCTTTTGCTGCAGGACAGTTGGCCGCTCATGCTTTCGGGAGTGCTGGTGGCGTTTTACATGCGCATCGAGCAGGTGCTGGTCATGAACAAGTTGGGCGAGCACACCGCCGGAATCTACTTTGCAGCCGTGCGCGTCACCGATGTGTGGGGGTTCCTCCCTGGACTGATTCTAGCTTCGATCTATCCGCTGCTCGCGCAAAAACGAGTGGAGGACCGCGTGGCTTACCTGCCACGGATGCAAATGGCGTTCGATCTGGTGACCGGCTTGGGGTACGTGATTGCTGTCGCGGTGAGCCTTGCCAGCCCAATTCTCATCCGGTCCATTTATGGTTTGCGTTATCAGGATGCCATCCCCATTCTTGCCGTGCGCGCCTGGACCGCTCCGATTGTTTTTAGTGGCACGGTCAGGGCGCAGTACTTTCTTTTGGAAAGAAAGACGATTTACCATATTTGGTCGGCGCTGATTGGCATCGCCTGCAACATTGGCATCGCCTTGGCGTTGATGCCACGGATCGGGGCCATGGGGGCCGTCCTTTCGAGCATGATCGGTTACTGGATCAGTGGTTACCTGACGTCCCTTATGTTTCCGTCACTGAGAGAGTGCCTGGGGCTGCAAACGAAGGCTTTCCTCCTTCCGTTCCGGCTACGGGTCTTCCTTAAAGAACTCGGGCAGTTGCGATGAAAGTTGACTACACCATTTATTATTCAAGGTATAATCAGGAGACCGAGGAAAACCAGCGGCAAGTGACCGATGATTATCGTCAATGGTTGCTACCGCTCTTGCCAAAAGACACTGAGACTCGTGTGGTGGATGTGGGCTGTGGCACGGGGTACGCGCTCCAGGCGCTGCGGGTCTTTGGCTTCACCAAGCTCTGCGGGGTCGAAGCGGACGAGGGGCAGGCGAACTCGTGCCGGGCCAAAGGGTTGGACGTTGAACTGACCGCGGACACCGCTGCCTGGCTGCGCAGCCGGCCGGCAGTCTTCGACCTGGCGCTTTCCTTTGATGTGATCGAGCACGTTCCTGTCGCCGCGCAACTGGACTTTGTGGCGGCGATTGCCGCGGCCTTGCGGCCGGGAGGCCGTTTCATTTGCCGCGTGCCCAACGCGAATTCTTCCATTGCCGCGCGCTATCGCTACAATGATTGGACTCATCATGCGAGCTTTACCGAGTACAGCCTGGATTTTTTGCTCCAGAATGCGGGTTTCCGCGACATAAAGGTCCTTCCGGTTGGGGATCATCGGCGGCCTCCCAAGTACTGGCTGCCGTTCCTCTCCGGTTCCCGCCATTGGTGGACGTTCAAGTTCTTTCGGCTGCTGCGCCGTCTGGAGATGATGGCAGGGCTGGGTCCCGGCCAGGGAAGGGCGGTTCCGTTGTCGCTCAACATCCTGGCGTTGGCTCGCAGACCCGGCTCATAACGGCCGGTGAAGAGAAAGATCACCTATGAAAGTACTGTTTTTCAATAATCTGCCATTTTTTCTGGCGCATGGCGGAATCCAGACGTTGACCGAGGCGCTGATGCGCGCATTGGCGGGCCGTGGTGTGGAAGTCGAACCGGTACGATGGTGGGACGAAAGCCAAGAAGGAGACATAATCCATTACATTGGCCGGCCTGATGTGCTGACTGTCCGCGCGGCCCAGCAAAAGGGCTTTAAGGTTGTCATGACGGAGAATTTAGGGCCGGCGGCCTCGCAAGGGTGGAAGCGGTTGCTCGCACAGCGCGCTGTGACCGACTTGGCGCGCGCCACCTTGCCTGGCCGTCTTCTAAATCGAATGGGCTGGGATGTCTATCAGGAACTTGACGCCATGGTTTACGTCGTGGAACACGAATGGGAAACAGCCCAGTACCTTTTTCACGCCAAACCTGAGCGCGGCCACATCATTCCGCACGGGCTGGAGGAGGATGCGCTGGCGGCCTTGGCGCGTCCTCAGCCGGCGGAGGACTATTTGGTTTGCATGGCGACCATTTATCCGGTGAAAAACAATGTGCTGCTGGCCCGAGCGGCCCGGTTGGCAGGCACGCCGGTCGTTTTTCTGGGAAAGCCGTACGCCGAGGATGACACCTACTTTCAGGAATTCAAGCAATGCGTGGACGGGAAGTTGGTACGGTATCCCGGTTTCGCTGCGGGCGAAGAGAAAAACCGGTGGCTGCGCGGGGCGCGGGGCTTCGTCCTGCTCAGCCAATATGAGAGCGGCTGCATCGCGGTCTATGAAGCCGCGGCGGCGGGGCTGCCGCTGCTGCTTTCCGATTTGCCCTGGGCCAACAAGGTCTATCAGCAAGCCCGCGGCACGTCATTTGTTCCACTCAAATCGGCGGGAAAGATTGCGCCGGTGTTGCGGGCCTTTCATGCGCAAGCCCGCCGGCAGCCGGGAACGACCTTCCCATTGCTGACCTGGCGCCAGGTGGCGGAGCGGTATGTGGAGGTCTATCGCAAACTCCTGGCCGTCGCATGAAACTCGGCTTCGTCGTTCCGGACAATCGGGATGAATTGCGGCGCTAGGCCGGCCCGGCTCCTTATTTCGGCCCGGCGCCAACGGCGTTGTTGGAGGGCCTGGCCGAAATGTCCGAACGCGAGGTTCATATCCTTTGTTGCCTGCTAAAGCCGCTGCCTGCGCCGCCCAAACTGGCGGAAAACATCTATCATCATTCGGTGGCGTTCCCAAACCGGCGTCTGGCCGAGGACCCGGCCAAAGTCGCGGAAGAGGCGGGGAACGGCTGATCCGGGAAGCGTCTTTGACACTGCAAGCAAAAATGGGAGCAGGCCGCTGGCAGAACCCGCAGGCTGGTAATGGGCGGCTGGTGCGCACATATAGTACTTAAGGCGGCAGAAATACCTCCTGACCTATTTGGTGCGGAACAACGGTTCAAGCATGGGTGATAGCAGCTTAGACCCTTCAACCGATAGATGGCCTGAGTCACAGTATAGTGCCTTTTCATCACGCACAACGTCGTAAAGGCCATTAGTGTTCAAAAAATACTTTGGGGTCTCGAAAACGGTCGCGCCTATTTGCGACAGGTGGTTGAAAATGGATTCAAAATTATGATTGTCGGCAGCGTATTTCTCCGGAGACGTCTGTAGTCGGTCGAGATTGCCATGATGAATGACCGTCAGGGCCGCCAGCCGAGGAACATCAAAGTCCGGTCGGGGCACGTCTTTCATCACATAAACTGAGGCACCTGAGGCCATGATGATCTTCACGGTTGCGGCCAGTCTGGCATCGACGAGATCATGCGGCCCGTAGTCCATCCAAAATGCAGCGATAATCACTGCTCTTATGTGGTTTTTCGTAATGAAATCAACCACGGACCGCGAGAAGGCGAGTGATGTCTCACTGAGACCATATGCTGCGCCGCTGGAGTACCCCAGCACAGGAGCGATGGATGAATGTGTCGCTTCGACGCCACGCACCGAAAACCGCCGGCACAGTTCGTCGAGAACAGGGGCTACAGACATTGCGTGGCTATCGCCCCAGATCAGTATCTCTATCGGTTGATTTGTGCTTTGCGCGCCCAGTTCTGCAAACTGGCCGGCGGCTGCCTGTTGCAGCGTTATTTCATTCAGAAATGCCCGGTCGTTCCGGTAGTTAAAAAAAGCGATTGCTTTAGCTGGTAACCTCGATGGCATTCCGTCCGTAAAATAAACACCGCCGCCCAAAATGAGCAGCGTTAGCATCGAGCAAGCGGCGAGAGCGAACACTTGCGCACGTCGGCGGCAGAATAAACGCTTGCGAAACGGTGTCTCAATCCACGTCCAAGATGCTGCTGCGAGCGCGACGCTCAACATCAAAAGGCTTACCCGAAGTTTCCAGCTCGGGATTCCCACACTGCTGTATTTTGCGAAATCGAGCAGCGGCCAGTGCCAAAGGTAAAGAGGATACGAAATGAGGCCGATAAATACGACCGGTGGCAAGACCAGCAGCCGGGAGATGAGCGTGGGTTTTGCGCTGCCGGAGAAAATGATCAGCGCGGCTCCGAAACACGGAGGAATCGCCGCCAGGCCGGGAAACCGGGTTGCACGCGTATAACAAAATGTGGCGTACAGAATGAGCCCAAGCCCTGACAGGCCAGCCGTTTCATTTAACCAAGGATTGGAAAACTGCCTTCCCTGTATAGTCGCGAGCAATGCGCCAATCATCAGTTCCCACGCCCGGGTTGGTAGCAGGTAAAAGGTTGCCAACGGTTTAGACCAACTGCCCACCACACTTAAACCGAACGACCCAAGGCAAAGCCATAAGATTGTTCGAGGAATTGAGCAGCGTTTGTTCCGTGCCAGAAAAAGCAGGAGGAGTGGGAAGAGGAGATAGAATTGTTCCTCCACGGCCAGGGACCAAGTATGCAGCAGCGGCTTCGTATCGACGCCGGGATCGAAGTAACCGGCGGTCCGCCAGAAATAGACATTTGACAACAGAACCGCCTGAGCCGCAACGGATTGACCAATGAGACTGAGGTCACTTGGCAAATACAGAAAACATGCGGCAGCGAGAGTTGCAAGGACAGCTAGAAAAAGGGCCGGAAGAATGCGCCTAATGCGTCTTTCCCAAAAGTTGACTAAGCTGAAGGCATCGTGGCTAAGTTCTTTCAAAATGAGGGAAGTGATCAGAAACCCCGAAATGACAAAAAAGACGTCCACGCCAACAAATCCGCCAGTGCATCCAAGCTCCGCATGAAAAAGGATCACAGGCAAAATTGCCAGCGCCCTCAGTCCATCGATATCTGGTCGATATGAAGGGGATTGTTTAGACGTCATTGTGCTCTGATACGGGTAAGGCGTAAATAATCGCATGTTCTCGCTTTCTCTGATCGTGCGTAAGCATGGCCAAAAAACCGGCACCACTCAACCCAAATCGCATGGGCGCAATCAGGATCGCGCGGAAGCGCTGAACAAGAAAGTGAGCGATCCCTGCGCACGAGGCGATTTGTAATCCGTACTTCCCCCCGCCTTTACGAAGGATGAGCACCCCCGAATATCACCGGTCTGCACGTGGCTTTGCTCCACAACGCCAAGGAATCGAAATTGCCGGGGAGGCGTGTGGTGCGCGGGCAACCAAAGTGAGGCCGAGGAGACCCCGGATTATGGGATTTCACGGATCGAGGCGCTGCACTCGCCGATTTGAATTTCGGTTTCAGCATTCAGCATTCTTCTCTGATTTAGGGCTTGACAAAAATCAGAACCTATGGTCAAATTATTAGCGTGAGACAAAGAGGCGCAGTCCTGCGCCGCCTTCGGGAAAAGGCGGCCGGCGCCGGCGCGGTGCGCGCAGGACATTTTCTCCGCCGAGTTTTTGAGTTATTTTGAGTTATTTTGAGTTATTTTGAGTTATTTTGAGTTAATTCGACTTCCCGGCCACCGGGGGGGCCTGCCATGAGCCAAAAAGCCTCATATAAAAATCGTCAATTTCGCGCCACCTTGCGCCAATTCGCGGATTCTTCCATTTCTGCTTTCTGCTTTCCCAATTTCCGCTTTTCCGGCATCACTCCATGCCGCCTTGACCCCGGACCCCGCCACCAGCCATCCCAATCAAGGTGAATCAAGGTGAATCAAGGTAAAAAAAAGAAACTCCGTTCCCTCCTGTTCGACAGATCTTCATCGGCGTCAATCTGCGTTAATCTGCGGGCAGTTCCGGATTCAGTTCCGGCTGGCCGCGCCGGGGATTTTGTGGTTGCGGTGTGAGCCAGGAGTGGCTTAGGCTGAAAGAAAAGAAAACATGTTTGGACTATCGCGAATCCTGGCTGCTTATGCTGTTGCCATCCCTCTGGCTCTGTTTTTGGGGTATGTTCTTTCCACGGGTCTCTCCACTCCCGGAGGGGAGGGCAACTTGATGATGGTGGCGCTGCTGCTCTTCGTTTTGGCGGTGCCGATTTTCATCCGCTGGCATCATGTTTTGCTGATCTTCTTTTGGAACGCGGCTTTCAATTTTCCTTTTTTGCCGGGGCAGCCTCATTTCTGGCTGCTGTTGGCCGTTTTGAGCTTTGGCATTTCATGGCTCAATGGCCTGTTGGGGGGAGGTAAGTTCTTGCGGGCGCCGGAGTTGACCCGGCCGCTGGTTTTCCTGGGTTTCGTCGTCATTTTGACGGGGATGGCCCGGGGCGGCATAGGGGCGCGGGCGTTCGGGAGCGCGTCTTATGGGGGAAAGAATTACTTTTACATCTTTGGCGCCATTCTGGGTTATTTTGCCCTGACGGCGGTGCGAGTTCCGACGGCCAAGGCCGGCCGGGTGGCGCGCATTTACATCTTTTCAGGGGTGACCTTCGTGTTGGCCAACATCGCGTTCTTGCTGGGTCCGGCGTTTTACTTTTTGTTTTATCTTCTGCCAAGCGAGTACGTCGGGAGCCAGGTCATCGCCGAGACCGGGTTGCAGCCTGGGGTGATTGAGCGGTATAACGGGGTCGCGCCAGCGTGTACCACGCTTATCTGTTACTTTCTTTTGCGCTGGGGCATCCGCGGGATTTTCTCCTACGGGCATCCGTGGCGGATCGTTCTTTTGGTGGGGACGCTGCTCTTGAGTACGCTGGGTGGCTTTCGAGGGCTCATCATCATTTTGAGTCTCCTTTTTCTCTGCCAATTTACCGCCGAAGGATTGTGGCGGACCCGTTTTCTGCCAATCCTGCTGGGGTTTGGGGTGTTGACGGGGTTCATGGTGTTTGCGTGGTCCGACAAATTGCCGCTGGTGGCGCAGCGCGCTGTGTGTTTTCTGCCCGTCAAGGTGGATCCGGGTGTGAAGGCGGATGCGGACTATTCATGGGAATGGAGGCTGGAGATGTGGCGGGTTTTGGTGCCCAAGATTCCACAGTATTTGTTGCTGGGGAAGGGTTACGCCATAGACCCCGACGAACTTTACTTTGCGGACATAGGCGGAGGGGCGGGGGAGATCGAAAACCGGGTTGCGATGGTGTCAGGGGATTATCATAGCGGTCCGCTTTCGACGATCATCCCGCTGGGGCTTTGGGGGGTGATCGGTTTGCTATGGCTGCTGGCGGCGGGAACCAGGGTGCTCTATCTGAATCATCGTTACGGCGACCCGGCTCTTCACAATGTCAATACTTTCTTTTTGGCGTATTTTATCACGCAGAGCATCTTTTTCTTCACCGTTTTTGGCGCATTCAACAGCCAGTTGTACGTCTTTACAGGGATTCTCGGCATGAGTGTCTCGATCAACGGCGGGGTGCGGAAACCCGGGCGAGTCCCGGCCCGGGCGGCCCAGAGGGAGGCCATGGTCGCAGAGCCGGTTCCCGTCCAAGCTTGAACCCATGTCGAAGCCGATTCGAATTTCTGTCATTACTCCCTGTTTCAACAGCGCCACGACCATTCGGGAGACGATCCAAAGTGTCCTGCAACAGAGTTATGCCGATTGGGAGCATATCGTGGTGGATGGCGGTTCCACCGACGGGACGCTGGAAATATTGAAGGAATATCCGCATTTGCTTTGGACTTCCGGCAGGGACGAGGGCCTTTACGACGCCATGAATCAGGGGGTGGAACGGGGGTCTGGAGATTTGGAAGTGATCCTGAATTCGGACGATTGTTTCCGGCCCGGCGCCCTGGCCCGGGTGGCCGGCGCCTTTCGGGAGCACCCGCAATGGGATGCGTCGTTTGGCGACGTGGTCTATGTGGACGGGGAGGGAGGGGAGATCTACCGCCGGGAGGAGGCGGTTTATGACTACAATGTCTTGCGCTATTGGCGCGGGTATATCTGCCACCAAACTCTGTTTGTGCGCAAATCGGTCTATCAGCGGATTGGCCTGTACCGGCACAAGGATTTCCTGAACGGCTGCGATTTTGAGTTCATCCTCAGGCTGGGGCGCGAGGGATGTGTGGTGGGCCACGTGCCCGCCTTGCTGGTGAATTTCCGCATCCACGACCGGGGGCGGTCGGCCGACAAACGTGTGGAACGGAACGTGGAACAGGAGCATTTGCAAATTCGCCGGGAGTATGGTTTTCCCGGCGGGGTGTGGGGATGCGTCTTGTCCCATTACCATCGCGCCAAGCGGCAGTTGCAAAAGCTCCGCTACCGTGGAAAATGCGACGTGATTTCCGGCCGGTGGCTGTTGCGGAAACACATGCATGAGCGGACGAGCATTTCCTCCAACGTTGGTCTTGACCGCCTGAAGTAGGGGCTGGCCGGGGGCAATCCAACCCTGCCGGGGGATCCGTCCTTTCGCGCGTTTAGATTCTTACCTTCAAAATCCCGTCAAATGATCTCTCGGATTTTTGGGCGGCGCGGCAGCGCCGCCCTACCGCAAAATTCAAATATTTTCGGCTAGAATTTCCAGTGGGCAATGACCTTGGTCTGGGGATGAAAATGAACCGCCTTGTAGCCCGGCCAGGGACAGCAGAGGACGGCCGCCTTGACATCGCCGCGCTGCCGCAACGACTCCGGCTTGTCAAGAATCTCAAACTCGAACAGGCTGGGGCTGTTGGCGGGGGCGGCGGCGTAGTCGTGGACGAGGACGCGGCGGCCGCGGCGTTTGAGTTGCTGGGCCAGATGGAGGCCGGCTGATTCCTCGACGATGTAGGTGTCGGGCTTGTAGGCCAGGCCCAAAACGGCGACGGTGTCCCCGGGTTGGGTGAGGGCGCTGACGGTTTCCAGAAGGGTATCCTTGGTCTGTTCGTTGACGTGGTCGGAGGCTTCCGCCAGGGGCGCGGTGAGTCCCAATTGGCGGGCGGTGAAGGCGAGGAGACGATTGTCGCGCGGGAAGCAGGGGCCGCCAAAGCTCAAGCCGGCGCGCAGGTATTTGCGGCCAATGCGGCTGTCGCTGCCGATGGCGGCGAGGATGGCGTGGATGTCGGCCTTGGGAAATTTGTCCGCGATCAAGCGCAACTGGTTGGTGAAACTGATCTTCATGGTGATGAAGCTGTTGAGCGAGATTTTGGTCAGTTCCGCGCTGATGATGGACATGCGGGCGATTTGAGGCTGGTTGCGGTTGTATTTTTTGTAAAGCTCCTCCAGGGCCGCGCCACTGGCCGGGTCGGATTCGCCGATGAGGACCAGATCGGGTTCGAGCAGGCCGTTGACGACATTGCCCAGGGCAATGAATTCGGGATTGTAGCAGACGCCAAAATCTTTGCCGCATCTCCCGCCGATTTCCTTTTCCAGCATTGGGATGAGGACGGAATCCACGGCGCCGGGGGTGGTGGTGGAGCTGCAGACGAAGAGATGATGTTTCTTGCCGGCCCGGCGCACGGCCTGGGCGGCTGATTGCATGGCGCGCAGGAGGAATTCGCTGGAAAAGCTGCCATCGGGCAAACTGGGGGAGGGTGGGATGAAAAAGGAAGCGTCGGTGGCGGGGGCCTCGCGGACATCGTCGGTGGCGCGAAGCCGCGCGCGACCAACCTTCATGACTTCCGCCAGGAGCGGTTCCTCGACGGGAGGGAGGCCGGCATTGACTTTCTGAATCTTGACGGGATCCACATCCACTCCGACCACCGAAAAGCCTCTTTGGGCAAAAGTGGCGGCAATGCAGGCGCCGAGCTTGCCGAGACCGAAAACGGAAATGGATCGAATCAGTTTCATCCAATGGTCAGGGGAAGGTAGGGAGGAGTCTTTCACGCGTCAAGAAGGAATGCGACGCGGCAACGACGATGACCTTGACCTGGACGGCCCCACGATTCAACATGGGCGCGGCCGGTTCCGTGGCGAACTGGCGGCGCGATGAGGAAGGATAATAACAAGATGCGGTTGTGCGGGACTCCTGCCATGGCCACTTTACGGTGACGCTGGGGCGAGGCAGGCAAAGATATGAAGACCGAACCGATTATTTCAGAAGTCAACTCCTTTTGGAACACCGAGGCGTGTGGAAGCCACTTTGTCGAACACGCGGTGGATGAAAAGGATTTCTTCGAGAAATTTCGCGAATACCGCTATCGCACGGAATGGCACCTACCCTTGCTGGTTCCCTTTGCCGAATCCAAGGGAAAAACGGTTCTGGAGATCGGTACCGGCAATGGGGCCGAGGGGATTATGTTCGCGCTCCACGGGGCCCAATATACGGGGGTTGACCTGACGGAAGCAGCCTTGGCCGCCACGCGCAAGCATTTTGCCGTGATGGGGCTGGCCGGCAAATTTCAAAGGGAAAACGCCGAGCATCTCAGCTTTGCCGACGGGAGTTTCGACTGGGTCTTTTCCCATGGTGTGCTCCACCACACGCCCAACACGCAGGCGGCCGTCCACGAGGTCCATCGGGTTCTCAAGCCTGGCGGGCGCGCCATCATCATGCTTTACCACAAGCACAGCTTCAATTACTACGTGCGGATTATGACGCAGATGCGGCTGCGGGTATTGCTCAAGATCCTGTCGCGAGCAGGGCGTTGGAGCGGCGACCGGGAGAAAACGGCGGCCGATTTGCGGCGCGGGGTGCGGGGCAATCAGGACCGGCGGATCTGGGGGATTCACTACCAGAATTTCCTGCACGACGGATGGAGCTATTTGCGGGCGGGGAATTTTGTTCACCATTGCACCGACGGTCCCGAGTGCCCGGTCGCCTACGCCTTCACCAGCAGGGAAGCAAAAGCGCTCTTTGCCAGATTCCGGGACGTGCGCACGACCGTGGCTCATTTGCCGCTGAGGAAGTACTGCAAAGCAATCCCCCTGGGCGCGGAAAAATTCCTGGCGCGCAAAATGGGATGGTATCTGTTTATCTTCGCCGACAAGTGACTTAATCTCCAGAATCACGCCATGCCCTCCAGCCCCAAGCTTGTTTCCATAGTGGTTCCTTCCTTCAACCAAGGCCGTTATTTGGAGGAAACCCTCAGAAGCGTCCTGGAGCAGACGTATCCGCGCATCGAATACATTGTGATTGACGGCGGATCGAAGGATGACAGCGTCCACATCATCAAAAAATATGAGAGCCGGATCAAATACTGGCACAGCCGGCCCGACCGCGGGCATACCGACGCGCTCATCCAGGGGTTTGGGCAAAGCACGGGCGAGATTCTGGCCTGGGTGAACTCGGACGATTTGCTTGCGCCGGACGCGGTGGAAAGGGCCGTGGCCGTATTGGAGAAGAAGCCGCTGGCCGTGATGGTTTATGGCAATCGGGTCTGCATTGATGAAGGGAGCCGCCTGCTTTACTACCGGCCCAGCCTGCCTTTTTGGGCCAGGACACCCTATATTTCCTTCACGCTGGCTCAAGAAGCCTGTTTTTGGCGGCGTGAGGCTTATTTCAAAGTCGGCGGGGTCAGGACGGAACTCTGGTTCGGTTTTGATTACGAATTATTCAGCAGGCTTACTCTCCTCGGGGAAGTGTTTTACGAGGGCGGAATCTGGGGCTTTTTTCGGAAACATTCGGCTTCGAAAACGATGACGAGCTATCAGACGGTGGGAGTGAGGGATGGGATCGCGGTCCAGGAGAAGTTGTGGGGCGGGCGGGTCAATCCCATCAAGTGGTCCGCGGCGCGGGCCATCTTCCGACTCTATTCCGCTTGCGCCATGATGTGGCTGCCCCGGCCGAGGTGGCCGGCGTGCCTTCCGGCGGATTCCAAGCGGAGTCTATTGCGGAGAATCTACAGTTCTCTTCACGAAACGTCCCTGACCAAGCGTTTCCTGAAGAGGTTCTTCAGGGAGGTTGAGGGCTGAAGGCGTTCGCCCGGCGGCAATCCACCAGGTTTTGATCATGCAATCGCCACCAATTGTCAATGTCCTGGGCGTGGGCATCAGCGCCATCAATATGGACCGCGCGCTGGAGGCGATTGCGGGCGCGCTGGAGCGGAGGGAGAAAGGTTATATTTGTGTGACGGGGGTGCATGGGGTTTCGGTGGCGCAAAGCGACGAGGGATTCCGGCAGATTTTGAACCGGGCTTTTCTTTGCACGCCGGACGGAACACCCCTGGTGTGGGTGGGGCGTTGGCAGGGGCGGAAGGAGATGGGCCGGGTTTACGGTCCGGATTTGATGCTGGCGGTGCTGGAACTTTCGGAGAAGAAAGGGTACCGGCATTTTTTTTATGGCGGGGCCAATGGGGTGGCGAAGGCCCTGCGGGAACAGTTGGGGAAACGTTTTCCCAAACTGCAAATCGTGGGGACTTACGAACCGCCGTTCCGGCCATTAAACGCCGGGGAAGCGGGGGAGTTGAAAAAAATGGTGCAGGACGCCCGGCCGGACATGATGTGGGTCGGACTGAGCACGCCCAAACAGGAGAAGTTCATGGCGGAGTATCTGGGCCAACTGGAAGTGACGTTGATGGCGGGAGTGGGGGCGGCGTTTGATTATCATGCGGGGCGGGTGCGGCAGGCGCCGCGCTGGATGCAGCGGTCCGGCGTGGAATGGGTTTTTCGCCTGGGCTGTGAACCGCGCCGGCTGTGGAAGCGTTACTTGAAGAACAATCCGTTGTTTCTCATCCGAATTTTTTGCCAATGCACCGGGCTGAGAAAATACCCGTTGAACAAATAAAGGCGGACTTGGATCGTCCTGACCTAACGCCGGGGCCGCAAGGCCCGCGCCAGCGCCCGCCAGCGGCCGCGCGCGGCGCCCAGGGTGGTGACGGAGCCGCGCCGGGCGGCCCACCGCGCCGCCGCCGGCGCCGGATTCACCGCGTAAGCGTGCCGGGCCGCTTCCCAAACAGGAATGTCCTGCGCGGAATCTCCCGCGTAATCAAAGCCGCCCGGCCCGAACTTTTTCACCAGCAATTCCGCCTTGGCCGCGCCCCTGAGATTGGTCAGGCCATCGCTCCCAATCGCCTCGTCAAACAACTGCAAGTGGGCGGCGATGGCATCGGCCATAAGTTGATCGGAAGCGGTGACGAGAAGGGCCTTGCGTCCGGCGGACTTGGCTTGCGCGATCAAAGCGAGAACGTCCGCGTTGTAGGGCAGTGATGCCACTGGAAGAGAAGCGGCTTTGGCGAGTTCCCTTTTCATCCAGGCCCTTCCCCGCCCGCAACCACGGAGGAGAGGGACCAGCCGCAACGGATGGCGGAACAGGATTTGCAGCCCCGCCTCCCAGGAGCTGTCGGTCTTGAGCAAAGTGCCGTCCAAGTCCACGCAGAGCGGGACCTCCCTGCCTGTGGCCGGGGCCTGGGGCGGGCGGGCTGGAGCTGGCGGGACCAGCGATTGAGCATCTTTGGCAGCCATGTCGCTAAGTGCGATTCTCATGCAAACAAAACCTCATGGCGGAGTCGAGCAGGTTCTTGGCACTGCAATATGCCAGGATCGCTCCGGTTCGCGGAGATTCTGCCACAGATGGACACGGATGGACACAGATGGAATGGTCGTTTTGATCTGTGTCTATCTGCGTGAATCTGTGGCTCAATTCTCTTGGTTGCGGCTTTGCCGCGCTGGGTTCCTTTGCGGATAAACTCTTGTTGAGATTGGGAATTCCGGGCTTGACCTCCGCAGGCCCTCACGCCGGGTCAGAACTGGAGCCAAATTTCGTTCGCCCAAACGCGCTTCAACTGCCCGGCATCGTCGTAAAGCCCCTCGTCTTGCGGGGCGTAGCTGTTGAGGAAGGCGCTGTGGTCACGCACCGCCGCCTGGCTCTGACCGGTCGCCGGCGCCACCATCTCAAGCTGCTGGCGGCGTCGGTCAACCCAGACCGCCAGCCTGGCGAAGTCGTTTAAAGGCAATTGCTCGACGGCTTGCTCGATTTCCTCGATCTTGCTCATGGTGGAAAAATAGCCGTGTTCCGCTGAAAAACAAGCCGTCATCCGCGACAAAGGGAATAGAACCACGTCCGCCTTCGCCAAAGGCTACGGTGGACAGAGATCGTCGGATGGCACGGATCGGAAAAGGCTGAAAGAACGGAGAGATGAGGCTGGCGGTGGGAGGACAGAGCGCAGAGGTCGGAGGGCAGAGGTCGGAATTTACTCATTTCAGATTTCAGCTTTTGCTTTGGCAAGCGAACTGTGGCCGGGAGATTTCATGGCCAAGCTTTTTTGCAATGTCGAGCTCTGGATTGCCTGCCCGCCGTCTTGTCCGCCGTCCTGTCCGCCGTAGGCCCGGCGAAGGTGGAAGTGATAACGAAGGGGGAAGCTCACAGAGCGAAGGAGGGAACGTCTGCCGAAACTGATCGGCTTTTGTGAGAGCAGTGCAATTGCAATTCCGAAATCCGGGTCTGACCAACTAAGCAATAAGCACTTGCAGTACAACTGGTTACGATTGACTTTGGCCAAAACTATAGTCTGACCCTTTCATGACCCCTTCAATGACGACTCACCCGAAAGGTGGTTAGTTCCGGGCGGGAGATTCCGTCGGCGGGACGCCGACGGGAGCGGTCGAGACGACCGCGCTCCCAGGAAAGTCGCTAATGATCGGGGGAGATTTTTTGATTTGCCTGGCGGGGGGCAATCGCTCATCATGCCGGCAAGCAATCGGAAGGCTCTGGAAAGCGGCAGGCTTGCAATGTTTCGTCGCAGCCGGGCCGGGGGGCTTTCGCGCCGGGGATGGAACTAGGAACCCGAAAAATGAGACCCGATTCATTAGCGATGTGATTGCGGATTCACCCAAATGGTGGTCTGGTTTCGGGCAAAGATTCCGCCGGCGGGACGCCGGCGGATGCGGTCGGGACGACCGCGCTCCCGGAAAAGCCGCTAATGACCGGGGGATGAGATAGTGGAGCAGGAATGAAAACGATATCTGTTGTCGTGCCATGCTATAATGAAGAGGCGGTTTTGCCGCAGTTGTTTGCCCGCCTCACGGCCGCGGCGGATACATGGGGGATGCCGGTGGAGGTGATTTGTGTGGATGATGGCTCGCGGGACAAGACGTGGAGCCTGCTCAAAGGCCAGCACGCGCGGGATTCGCGCTGGCGCTGCCTGTCGTTTGCGCGGAATTTTGGGCATCAGGTGGCGGTGAGCGCCGGACTGTATCACGCGAGCGGGGACGCGGTGGTGGTGATGGACGGGGATTTGCAGGACCCTCCCGAAGAAGTGGCCCGGTTGCTGGAGAAATGGCGCGAGGGCTACCAGGTGGTTTATGCGGTGCGGAGCAAGCGCAAGGACGGCTTGGTCAAGCGAATACTGGCCTGGGGCTTTTACCGGGTGATGGCCAGGGCCGTGCCATTCCCAATCCCGGCCGACAGCGGGGACTTTTGTTTGTTGGACCGGAAGGTGGTGGACACGCTCAACGCCATGCCGGAGCGCAACAAGTATCTGCGCGGACTTCGCGCCTGGTGCGGTTTCCGGCAGATCGGGGTTCCATTTGAGCGCCAGGCGCGCGCCGCCGGGGAGCCAAAGTTCACCGTCAGCAAGTCATTTCGCCTGGCATTGGACGGCCTCTTTTCCTTTTCGGCGGTTCCATTGCGGCTGGCTTCGCACTTGGGTCTCTGGGTTTCGATCATCGCCCTGATGGGAGTGATCTTCACCTTTTGCCAGCGTATCTTTCGAGGCTACTTCACCAGCATTGGCTTGGGGCCGGGGCCTGGGTTCGCCACCATCGTCATTTCGATTTTGTTCTTGGGCGGCGTGCAACTGATATGCCTGGGAATTTTGGGTGAATACCTTGGGCGCATTTATGATGAGGTCAAAGGGCGGCCGCTCTGGCTCATTCAGGACAGCGCCGGACTGGAAATCCAGGCGCCTCCCGGTCGCGCTCCCGCCGCGCGTGCTCAGTCTCCTCCAGGATGAAAGCGGCCATTTTGTCATTTTTAAAGGAGCGGCGGTCGTTCGCGGTTTATTGCGTGATTGGCGTGAGCGGTGCGGCCCTGGATTACGCCTGCTATTTTGCGCTGGTCAACTGGGTTGGCGTGTATTATTTGCTGGCCAACGCGGTCAGTTGCAGCCTGGGGATTACCAACAATTTCCTGCTCAACAGCTTCTTCAATTTCAAGACCAAGGACCGGCTGCCGGCCAGGTTTGTCTCTTTTTATTGCATCGGCCTGCTGGGACTGGCGGCTTCATCGGCGATGTTATATGGGATGGTTTCGCTGGCACACCTGGACCGGAATTATTCCAAATTGTGGACGCTGGCGGTGGTGGTGGTGCTTCAGTACAATCTGAACCGGCTCATTTCGTTCCGCAAATAGTATATGTCGCGTAATGCGTCAGTCATCCATGGGGCGCGCACTCCGTGCGCGCCGCGGCGGGCAGCGGAGTGCCCGCCCTACCTTCTTCCCCGCCGTCCGTGACACACTGCTATGCCGCAGGCCGATCAGCAAAGTGTGGTCATCGTGGGCGGGGGCTTTACGGGATTGGCCGCGGCCTGGCGACTGGCCCGGGCGGGGCGCCACCGCTTGACCGTGGTGGAACGGAGCAGTTGCCTTGGCGGGCTGGCGGGCGATTTCGCGCTGCAAGGCACGCAAATCGAGAAGACCTATCACCATCTGTTTGCCACGGACCGGCACATCCTGGAACTGGCGCGGGAGCTGGGGCTGGCGGACAAGCTGGTGTGGTGCGAAAGCTCGGTGGGATTGCTGCACGGCGAAACGATTTATCCGTTCATGTCGCCGCGGGATATTTTGGCCTTCAAACCATGCCACTTTTTCAACCGGCTGCGGCTGGGATTGGTCGCGCTGTATCTGCAACGAAAGAAGGATTGGCGGCCATTGGCCGGCCAGGCGGCGCAGGCCTGGATGCGCCGGGCGTGCGGCCGGGAGGTGATGGAGGTGGTGTGGGAGCCGCTGCTGCGGGGCAAGTTTCATCGTTACGCCGATTCGATTTCGATGGCCTGGCTTTGGCACCGGATTCATTCGCGTGGCAACTCGCGCCATGACGCCGGCTCGGAAAAGCTCGGCTATTTTCGGGGCGGATTTGCCGTCATCACCAACCGGATCGAATCGGAATTAACCAAAGCCGGCGTGGTCATCCAAAAGAACACGGGTGTGGACGCCTTGCAAATCGAGGAGGGCCGCCCTGTTTTGCTCATGGACGGGAGGCGGGAAACGTTTGATCGCTGTGTTTTCACTGGGCCGTCAGCGGCCTTGGCGCGGCTGCTTACCACAGAGGGGGAGGAGGGTTCTTGCGGCGGTCATAGACCGCCGCTACAGTTTGAGCGGGGGAAGGGGCTGGAGGCCTACCGGCGGCGGCTGCAGTCCATTGATTATCTTGGAGCCATCAGCCTGGTCTTCGTTTCCAAGCAGGCCATCGGCGAGTACTACTGGCTCAACATTAACCGGGCGGACGCGCCGTTCCTGGTTTTCATCCGACACACGAAGTTGGTGGACAAGTCGTGGTATAATGGGAACGAAGTCTATTACATCGGCTCTTATCAACCCCATGACAGTCCGCTCTTTTCCATGAGCGAGGAGGAAATCAGCGGTTTGTGGTTTGGTTTTCTGAAGAAGATATATCCCCAATTTGATGCGGCGCAGGTTGTGGAAAAGCACCTATTCAAGCTCAAGTACGCCCAGCACATTGTGGACACCGATTACCAATCGAAAATCCCGGCATGCCAAACGCCGCTGGCGGGGGTCTGGCTGTGCAATTTTTCCCAAGTGTATCCAGAGGATCGCGGCACCAATTATGCGGTGCGGGAGGGACTGCATATCGCCGATTTGCTTTTACAGGAGGCAAAATGTTAGCCCGGATATTTCATGATCTGGCAGGGCGAAGCTGCTGCTTCGCCCCAATTCAGGGCGGCGCGGCCGCGCCGCCCTACCACACAAGGGGTGGCATGATGCACCGAGGATATGCAAATTCCGGGTTAGCTTCTTGACGCACCAACGCCATGCAAGAGACGACGGAAACACCAGCGCGGCCCAGCCCGGGAATCCCGGAATCCTTCGTCCCCTGTCCGCGGCGCGAAGTGGCTCTGCTGTGCGGCCTGGCTCTGGTGCTGATCCTGGCTGTCAACCGGCAAAGTCTCTGGATAGATGAGGCCAACACGGCGGCCAGTTCCAGCCAGGGTTCCCTGGCTGACTGGTGGCGGACATTGAACGAAATCGGCGGTTCAGACCTCCAGATGCCGGGGTACATGCTTTATATGTGGGGCTGGGTCAAGGTTGCCGGCAACAGCGAGTGGGCGTTGCGCGCCGCGGGTTTGATCTGGCTTGTGCCGGGGCTGGTGGCCATGGCGTCGGGGTTTTCCCGGCCGATCCGCCGCGCCGGCGTGATGCTGGTGGCGGTGAGCAACGCCTTTGTCTGGTATTACGCCGGAGAGGCCAGGCCGTACGCCATGCAATTGGGGGCCAGTTGTCTGATTTTTGCGGCGCTGCACCGGTTGGGTCGGGATGAATTGAGCCGGAGGCAGCAATCGCTCTGGCTTTCCGGATTCCTGTTCGGCCTGGTGATCCTCTGCGGCAGCAGTTTGCTTGGCGTGATCTGGTCAATCGGGGCTGTGGCGGCGGCCTTTATCCTGATTCCGCGACGGCGGCTGCTTGACTTGTGGAAAATCGGCTGGCTGCGTTTGGCCGAGACGGGCTTGCTCTTGCTGGCCCTGGGGATTTATTACCTGTGGACACTGAGTGTGGGAGCGCGAGCATCGGGAGTCGCACAAACCGACTGGAAGACGGTCGTTTTTGTGTTTTATGAGCAACTTGGCCTGGCGGGTTTGGGGCCGGGCCGCCTCGAGTTGCGGCAGGCCGGCCTTGAGACTCTCCACCCGTACGTGCTGGCGCTGACGGCGTATTTTCTATTGTTGACGATAGTTGCCATCAGCGGTGTCCGGCAAGCCTTGAGCCTGTGGCCAGGCAAGCGGGTTTGCGCAATTGCCCTGGCCGTGGCACTGCCGGGGCTGATGCTGCTGGGAGTGGGTTTTGCCACGCATTTCCGGGTATTGGGAAGGCATTTTACTCCGTTGATGCCCATCTGGTTTGGCCTGCTGGCTTTGGGGTTGGCGGCTCTTTGGGGCAGGGCCGGCTGGATGGGAAAGGCGGCGGTGGCATCCTATATGATATTGAGCCTTTGTTCCTGCCTCTCCATCCGGCTGGCGGTTCGTCATGAGCGGGATGATTATCGTGACGCCGCCCAATATGCCAAGCTGGCTTTGCGCCAAAATCAGGCAGTGTGGTGGAATGGGAGCACGGAGGGCGCACGGTACTACGAAGTGCCGTTGGACGGAGATGGCAAGGAGAAGAATAGCGCGGTGCCGATCATCAACCCCTCGGCGGAATCCATCGCCAGGCTGAAGAAGCCCGGCGTTATCATCGTCTCCAAACCGGACATCTTCGACAGTGCGGGCGCGCTGGCGGATTATCTGGCGCGCAACCATTATCGGGCCGCCGCGAAATTCCCCGCGTTCACCATTTGGCAGGAATAAAGTGGGCAAAACGCCTTGGGCAAGTTATGGTTTGCAGTGACGGGCAAGGATTTTGTATGACGAAACGAGAAACAACAGCCACAGGTTTGGTAAAAATCAGCGGACACGATGGCAAGCCATCTGCTGCGCTTCCTGCTGGATATGCCAAACTTCTCGCCGACCTCAAGGCGCGAGTCCGCGCGGCGCAACTTCGCGCGGCGGTTTCCGTCAACCGCGAATTGATTCTGCTTTATTGGGACATCGGCAAAATCATTGTCGAGGCGCAAAAGACCAAAGGCTACGGCAAGCAGGTGGTGGAACGGCTGGCGGATGACCTGCAAAAGGAATTTCCCGGCACGGCGGGTTTCTCGCCGCAAAACGTCTGGTTCATGCGCAGCTTTTATCTGGCCTGGCTGGCGACGCCGCAAAAACTCTCACCAGTTGTGAGAGAATCCAAAACCGCAATTCTCTCACAGCCTGTGAGAGAATCGGCTGCATCCGCTCCGCCAGCGCCCATTTCGGAACTGCCGTGGGGACACAATCGCCTGCTCTTGACCAAGCTGGACACCCCCGCCATCCGCCTCTGGTATGCCCACAAAGTCATCGAACATGGCTGGTCACGCGCGATGCGCACGCACCACATTGAAACGCAATTGCACAAACGCGAAGGCAAAGCCGTCACCAACTTTCAACGCACCCTGTCGCCGCCGCAGTCCGATCTCGCCGAACAAACGCTCAAAGACCCCTACAATTTCGATTTCCTCACGATCCGCAGTGATGCGCGCGAGCGCGACCTCGAAGAGGGTCTGCTTGACCACATTCAGAAATTTCTGCTCGAACTCGGCGTCGGGTTCGCGTTTGTTGGCCGGCAATATCACATGGAAATCAGCGGCCAGGATTATTACTTCGACCTGCTGTTTTACCACCTGCGGCTGCGGTGCTTCTTCGTGATTGATCTGAAAATGAAAGCCTTCGAGCCGGAATTCGCGGGCAAGATGAATTTTTACCTCTCAGCGGTGGACGACCAGTTGCGCCATGCCGATGACAAACCGTCCATCGGCCTGCTGCTGTGCAAGGAACGGGACCATCTGACCGTCGAATATGCGCTGCGCGATTTGAAAAAGCCCATCGGCGTGGCCCAATGGCAGACCAAACTGGTCGAATCCCTGCCCAGGAATTTGAAAGGCAGCCTGCCGACCGTGGCAGAAATCGAAGCTGAACTTCACAACGCACGCACCAAATAAAAACATTATGACCAGGAAAAACAAAAACGAATTGTGGAATCTCACACGGATGAGACTGACCACCGTCCTCACAATCCTTGCCGGATTGACGGCTGCCCGCCCAAGTATAGCCTATGCGCAATCGACCATCCCACAATCTGTGCAGACGGGTGACCAACCCCCCTACGTCTCTGGGTTCAGGCCAGCGAGTCGCCCTACTGATTGGGGGCCAAGGTTGGCCTTGGCAGGAAGTTGGTTCATGTACGGCCGGGACGGTATTGCAAACCAAATCATGGGTGACCCCCGATCCGGTCATCAAGCTGACAGCGTTCGTTTCCAGATGGTGTTTGACAAGCCACCATCTGTCAAAGTCGCATTTGATGATAAAGGTAAGAAATTCCTGCGGCTTCCGTTCGTAGTCGAAAAGGGCAAGACGGCCGGGAAGCTAGTAATCACCACGCCAGAAGATACGACTGGGGACTTTCTCATCCCGGCATGCACCCCAACAACTCAGAGTTTTGATAGCCCAAAGCTGTCGTTGCTTATTTCAAAGTTTCAGGACTACCCAGGCGATTTTAGATTCAACATACAGATAGAAAGTTCGCCGCCTGACCAGCATCAATTGAAGATACACGACATGGACTTCTTTTCCGATGGCTCGGAACACTATATCTATGGGCATATAAAGCTGTTTGGGGCCATGATTACCAATACAGAGAAGGAGCCTCTTATTCTTCGACTTTCGGGCGACCGCTATGAGTATGTAAGCGGCAAGGGCGTTGCTACAACGGCGGACGGCCAGGCGCTTACATTCGGAAATTGAGCCACTCAACGATTCATATGCAAACTCGAACTTGCGCGGCCGGGATCACTCTACGGCGTTTTTAAAATCCCTCCGCGAAACCGAACTCCTATTAATTCAACATCGGCACGTTGGGCTTCAAGTTTGCCACAATCCTGCGATGCCACGGCTCCCCGCTATTCACCGCCAGCCAAGGCTGAACGGAGGCCATTGCCTCCAGCCTGAAAAATTCAAAACTTCCCCCCCAAAAATGCCAGCAAGAGTGCCAGCAAATCTCATCTGGTGAGGGTTAAAGTGAGTAAAAAGAGGTCGGTTGGGGTTAAGCTTGACCTAAAACGTAACCGCCTTATTTTCAGCATATCAGCGATGCCATTCAATGGACGCCATAGTGAAAATAGAAACAGAGCCCAGGCAGGAGTTTATGCCGGAGTTGCGGCATTTCTGGGGCGCGCTGCCGGACAAGGCGGTGTTCGGGGCGCTGCTGGCGGCCTGGGTTTGGCTTTTCCAGTATTACGGCTGGACCACGGCCGTGGCGGGGCGGACGGGTTCCCTGTTTGCCTGGATGTGGAACAAATGGGACGATCCAGCCAACGATGCGAGTCATGGGAAGTTAATCCCGCTGGTGGTGCTGTGGCTGCTGTGGTCCAGACGGGAGCGGCTGGCCAGATCGGTTGCGGGAGCCTGGTGGCCTGGATTGCTGGGGTTGGGGCTGGCGCTGGCGCTGCATGTGGCGGGCTTTGTGGTGCAGCAACCGCGCTTGTCCATGGTGGCGTTCTTCTTCGGAGCTTGGGGATTGGTTGGACTGGTGTGGGGGCGGGAAACCTTGAAGGCGGCTTTTTTCCCCTTCTTCATTTTTGCGTTTTGCCTGCCGATGGGGGGGACGTTTGCGCAGGGGCTGACGCTGCCGTTGCGGCTGTTTGCCGCGAAAGTGACGGCGTTCATAACGCACGATGTGCTGGAGATAGGGGTTACGCGCATCGGGACCAGCCTGGTGGATTCCAGCGGCCACTGGCATTATGAAGTAGCGGCGGAGTGCAGTGGAATCCGCAGCTTCATTGCCTTGCTGGCGATTTCGACGGTTTTTTCGGTGTGTACGATGAGATTATTTTGGAAACGGGCGATCATAATTGGGTTGACCATTCCGATAGCGCTGATTTGCAATGTGCTGCGGTTGACCACAATCATTTTGGCGGCGACGGCGTTTCAGAGCCAGGCGGCGGGGCGTTTGGTGGATGATTGGTTTGGCTATGTGACGTACCTGATCGGGCTTGGGATATTGCTGCTGGCCGGGCGTTGGCTTAGAGAGAAACCGTTGGCGGTGCCATTATGAGGCGCGGCAAGTGGATGGTGTTTGGCGTGGCGCTGGGAATGATCGCCGCCACGGCGGGATGGTTGACGGAACTGCGGGGGCGGGTCAATCTGGGCGCGCCCGGGGTCAAGGTGGATCCGGCGGCGCTTTATGCTCCAGATGGGGGCCTGGTTTCGCCTCGAGGCGTGGTTCTGCCGACCAATGTGCCGGGATTTCAATCGCGGGCGGTGTTCCCTGAGCTCGAGGAATTAGCGGGCTTGCCCGCAGACACGACTTTTGGAAGGCGGTTCTATGAGGGGGACGGCTTGGGGGTCCAGGTGAGCGTGGTGTTGATGGGAAGGGACCACACCAGTATTCACCAACCGCAATACTGCCTCTACGCGAAAGATTGGACCGTGACCAATACCGAGCGGATTGTGTTGCGGATGGAACGCCCGTATGTCTATGACATTCCGGCGATCAAGCTCAGCGCCAGCCTTCCGTTGACCAACGGGCAGACGATCCACTGCCTTTACGTTTACTGGTTTGTTTCCGGGGACAAGATCACGGCTGAAGAAGGCGCGCGGTTGTGGTCCATGTGGAAGACGGTTCTGGGCAAAGGGGTGACGGAGCGGTGGGCTTATATCAGCTATTTTACCACTTGCCAGCCGGGAGAGGAATCTGATACTTTTGAACGATTGCAGAGATTCATAAAGGCGACCGTGCCCGAATTCCAAACCGTGACGGGTGAGCGGGCGGGCAAATGACGGCCGACAGGGCTGGGATCATTTCCAGCCAGGCGCGCGGAAGAGTGCCGGCACTTGATGAGTTAAGACAATCCAAACAATGCGTCGTGACCGCGAAATCCGGGTTCAGGTTCACAAGGGGATTGACGGGATGGTGTTTGCGTTGGGCTTGTGGCTGGCGCATTTCATCCGCTTCAATTGGCAGGTGTTCCTGGGGAGTGTGCGGCAGTTGCCCATCGTCAAGGACTTGGCGCATTTTGTCCGCTATGATTTGGCGGGGGTGCCGATTGGGCTGAATCCGTATCAACCGGACCGGATCGCCGTCTTTTATCCGCAGTACTTTGCGTTGGCTTTGTTGGCGATCCCGATGGGGATGATCATTTTGGAAACGCAGGGGTTTTATCAGCAGGCGATATTTGCGCGGCGGCGGGAGAAGGCCTGGCAACTGGGCAAGGCCTGCTTTCTGACGGCGATTGGACTGATCCTGGCGATCTATCTGGTGGGCGGGAGGCAAGCGCGGGGCGTGGTTGTGCTTTTTGGATTTTGCAGCTTCGTGCTGATGATGCTGAAAGAGGAGTTGGTGCTGCGCGCCCGGCGGCGCCAGTTGGGACGGGGGCAGCACACCCGGCGGGTGGTTTTGGTGGGGGAACGGGCGGAAACGGGGAGCCTGCGGGCGGACATGCGGAAGATCCATCCGGAGCTGGAGGTGGTGGGGGAGATGGACCTGAACACGAGTTCCACGGCGGCGCTGGTTGCCTTTTTGCATGAGCATTCGGTCAACAGCGTGCTGTTGAGCGCGCGGCGCACGGTTTTTGGGCGGATAGAAGAGGCCATTCAGGCCTGCGAGTTGGAAGGGATCGAGGCGTGGCTGGTGGCGGATTTTTTCCAAACGCGCATTTCGCAAACCACGATTGATGATTTTTGCGGGCGGCCGCTGCTGGTGTTTCGTTCCGGGCCGCAACTGGCCTCCTGGGCCGGGGTGGTCAAGCAGTTCATTGATGTGGCGGGGGCGATTGTGCTCCTGGTTTTTGCCCTGCCCTTGATTTTTCTCCCAGTGGCGATCATCATCAAGTTGACCTCGCCCGGGCCTGTATTTTTCCGGCAGAAGCGGGCCGGGCTGAACGGCCGGCCGTTCACCATGTATAAATTCCGCACCATGGTTTCCAACGCCGAGCAGATGAAACAGGAGCTGGCCGCCCTGAATGAGATGTCCGGTCCGGTTTTTAAAGTGGCCAACGATCCGCGCGTGACGCGGTTTGGGCGCTGGCTGCGCAAAAAGAGCATTGACGAATTTCCCCAGCTCATCAACGTGTTGCAGGGGGATATGAGCCTGGTCGGCCCGCGGCCCCTGCCGGTGGAAGAAGTCAACCGATTCGATGATTTGGCGCACCGGCGGCGTCTTAGCGTCAAGCCTGGCTTGACGTGCCTCTGGCAGGTGGGCGGGCGCAATGAGGTGAGCGATTTCAAGGAATGGGTGCGGCTGGATTTGGAGTACATAGACCATTGGTCTTTATGGCTGGACCTTAAAATACTGTGGCTGACGGTCCCGGTGGTGTTGCTGGGAAGGGGAGCGCGCTAAAGGACATTCTATGAGCAAATTAAGTCAACGGAAGGGCAGAAAAACCAAGCCCGCGCAACCGACTTCGGTGGTGACGGGAGGGGCGGGTTTTCTGGGGTCGCACCTGGTGGATCACCTGCTGGGGCACGGCCACAAAGTGGTGGCGGTGGACAATCTGGTGACGGGCAGCGTGGACAACATCGCGCATTTGGCGGGGAACAGGGATTTCAAATTCATCGAGCAGGATGTGACGGAGTATTTGTTTCTTGACATGGCGGTGGATTACGTCTGGCACTTTGCCTCGCCGGCCAGTCCGGTGGATTATCTGGAGTTGCCGATCCAGACGCTGAAGGTGGGGTCGTTGGGGACGCACAAGGCGCTGGGGCTGGCGATGCACAAATCGGCCCGATTTCTGCTGGCTTCGACCTCGGAGGTGTATGGGGACCCGCTGGTGCATCCGCAGACCGAAACCTACTGGGGCAATGTCAATCCCATCGGCCTGCGCGGTTGTTACGACGAATCGAAGCGGTTCGCCGAGGCGCTGACCATGGCCTATCACCGGGAGCACGGCGTGGAGACGCGCATCGTGCGCATCTTCAACACCTATGGACCGCGCATGAGATTGCGGGACGGGCGGGTGGTGCCGGCTTTCATCAGCCAGGCGCTGCTCAACCAGCCGCTGACGGTCTTTGGGCGCGGGGAGCAGACGCGCAGTTTCTGCTATTGCTCGGACTTGATTGAAGGGATTTACCGGTTGATGCAAAGCGGGCGCCATGAGCCGGTCAACATCGGCAATCCGGCCGAATTGACGGTGTTGCAGTTTGCCCGCGAAATCATCGCGGCGACCGGTTCGCGCAGCCAGATCATTTACCGGCCGCTGCCGGAGGATGATCCGCGGCAGCGGCGCCCGGACATTACGCAGGCGAGGACGCTGTTGGGGTGGGAACCGCGGGTGGCGCTGGGGGAGGGACTTGTCAAGACTATTGAATATTTTCGGGGCAAGCTTGGCCTGTGAGGGGTGCATTTCACATTTTTGGGTTTTCTTTCTTCATCGTAATCTTAATCTTGCTCTTAATCCGAATGCAGGAGGGCGATGAGATTAAGATTAAGATGAGGAGTAAGATTAAGAGGGGAACCCAAAAATGTGAAATGCACCCGCTGTGAGGCGGCGGGATTTTGGAGCGGCATTTTCACGCATTTTGCGTGAAAATGATGAGGAAAAACCGGCGGCGGGCGGGGAAGAGCGGGAAGAAATCGGCGCTCCGGGCGGGTTATGGGCGGAGCGGCTGGCGGCCAGGCGGTGGCATGTCTCTAGCTTAGAAAAATAGCTTTATCAAAACAGTTGACCGCGGTGGCGAATTGCGGTAATGAGCACGGACTTTTTCAATTTGAATTGAAAAAGGGGGCGTGGCATTTTCCGTGTGTCTTGAGACTGGGGGCGTAGCCTTTGTGAAGAGCCGGAGGCGGCAGGAGCGAGTTGAATGTTAAATACGACGAAATCATTTCTGGCAATAGACTTTGGGGCGGGAAGCCTGAAAGTGGCGGAGTTTGAACAGAACGACGCCGGGGGATTGCGGTTGAAGCAGTATGGGATCAAGCCGCTGGGGATTGAGGGATCGCAGGAGGCGACCCGCGAGGCGACCATTCTGAAGGCGCTGCAGGAGTTGCTGGCGGAGAAGAACTTCACCTCGCGGCAGAGCAATGTTTGCGCGCCCGGCTTTCACGTTTTTTCCAAGTTCGTCAAGCTGCCGCCGGTGGACACTTCCAAGGTGACGCAAATCATTCGCTACGAAGCGCAGCAAAATGTTCCGTTCCCGCTGGACGAGGTGGTGTGGGATTATCAAATTCTGGGCACGACGGCCAGCAGCGAGCTGGAGGTGTTGCTGGTGGCGGTGAAATCGGAAATCATCGAGGGCCTGTTCCGGGTGGGGGAGGCGGCCGGGTTGCGGCTGAAACTGGTGGATGTCTCCTCCGCCGCGCTGTGCAATGCGTTTCGGTATAATTACGGGGACGTGGAAGGGTGCAGCATGCTGCTGGATGTGGGGGCCAAGACGAGCAATCTGCTGTTTTTTGAAAAGGGGAAGGTCTATGCGCGGAGCATCAACATTGGGGCCAATTCCATCACCCAGGATTTTGGGCATGAGAGCAAGTTGAAGTTCCCGGAAGCGGAAGCGATGAAACTGGAGAAAGGCTCGGTGAGCCTGGGCGGGGCCTACGAAGAGCCGGAGGACCCCCAGGCGGCGGCGATAGCCAAGATCGCCCGGCAAGTGATGACGCGGCTGCATATCCAGGTCAACCAGACCATCCAATTTTACCGCGGCCAGCAAGGGGGATCGGCGCCGGAACGGCTGTATCTTTCCGGCGGGGCTTCGATCATGCCCTACACGGCGCAGTTTTTTGCGGAGAAGCTCAATCTGCCGGTGGATTACTTCAACCCGTTCCGGAACATAGAAATCGGTCCGGCGCTGGATTTGGAGGAATTGTCCAAATATGCGCATTCCTTTGGGGAGGTGGTGGGATTGGGGTTGCGGGACCTGGCCCATTGCCCGGTGGAACTGAATTTGATGCCCCGGAGCTCGATTCAGCGGCAGGAGTTCGCGCAGAAGAAGCCCTACCTGATCGCCGCCATTTTCAGTCTGGCTTTGGCGGTATTCCTGCTGCACGAGGCGGAAGCGAGGATCATCGGGGTGCGGCAGGCCAAACACGAAGAATTAAAGACGCAGTTGGCCAAATTGACCATCGCGGGGACGAATTTGACCGCGGCCATCAAACAGCGCACGGACGCGACCAACAGCGCGGCAGGAATCATCGAGCTTTCAGACAACCACTTTTACTGGATCAAGGTGCTGGGCGAAATGCGCACGGCGGTGATCCATGCGGAGGCGAGTGTGGGGCGCGAACTCAAAGACAAGAACGGCGGCCAGGACGTGGACACAGGAGTCTGGCTGGAGATGTTCGAGCCGGTATTGCCCGAGGACAGCGCTTATGCCGCGGGCAGGCCGAACACGGGAGAGATCAGAGCGCCCGTGGTGTCGCGGGAGGATGCCATGCGAAACAGGATGCTGACGGCGGCAGCTCGGACAGGAACGAACACCGAGGCCCTGGCGAAACTGGAGGAGCTAAAGGCGGTGGCGCTGGCGGCCAAAGCCGCCTCCAATTCCATCAGCCTCATTAAGATCACTTGCCGGGGGGTGGACCGGAGCAGAATCTCCCTGTCCGCGGACTCAGAACTGGCGTTCGCGGTGCAGTCGAACCTGATGGCTTCGCCGTCCTTTACCACCAACGTGCTGTTGGGAACCAATGGAGTGGAGCAGGACGCGGCGAATACCAACACCTTCACTTTTGAACTTACGGTTGGTCTGAAGCATCCGTTCCGATTGCAATAAGTATGGCCTGGATCAAACGTAATTTGTACTTTGTGCTGAGCATGGTGGCGGGCATGGCCTTGACCGGTTACTGCGCCTACCTGTTTTTTCGGGGTGACTTGAACAACAACAAGGCGGTGAACAAGGAATTCCAGGACGATGCCGCCCGGTACAACACGATGCGGAACAAGTCTCCTTACCCGTCGGCGGAGAACCTGAAGCTGGTGGCCAACGACCTGAGCCAGGTGAAGTCGTTGCTGGACGAGTTCCGCAAGAAGTTCATCCCGCTCCCCAAGCCTCCGGAGGAGGATGCGAGGGGATTCTCCACCTATCTGGAGGACACGATCCTGGATTTGAAAGAACAGGCGACGAACAACTCGGTGGGGCTGTCGGCGGATATGGCGTTCGGATTCACGGATCTGCGGCACAAATTCAGGTTTCCGCCGGACCACATCCCGATGTGGATGCAGCAATTGACGGAAATCAAGGCTCTGTGCCGCATTCTCTATGACGCCAAAATCAATTCGGTGGAGGAATTTCGGCGCGTGCCCGTGTCCACCAACGATGTGTTTGTGACACCGACCGACACTTTTGCCGCCAACATAGCCAGCACGCCGCTGGCGACCTTCACCCCTTACAAGATCGAATTCCGGTGTTTCACCCCGGAGCTGGCGGCCGTGATGGAGGGGCTGGCGCGGTCGAGCAACTGTTTTATTGTCAAGAATGTGGTGGTCAAGCCCGCGGAGGTGAAACCGGAGACTATGATTCAGCCCGTGGCCGCGCCGGTCGCCGCCGCGCCGGCCGCGCCGGCCCCGTCCCAGGTGGCGGCGGGCGCCACCGATCCGCGCGCGCTCCGAATGGCCCAGGGAGCGGGCGGGGCGGCAGGGGGTGGTGCGGGAGCGGGCGGGGCGGGAGGGGCCCCGGGTCCGCCACCCAGCAGATTTCAACGCCTGAACCCGTCCGCTCCGGCCCCGCCGCCCAGGAGAGCGCCGGCGCCGGGAGGGGCGACGGCGCCTGCGAATGTGGCGATGCCCGCGCCTGGATCCACTGCGCTGCCCACCATTCTGCGGGAGAAGCTGCTTTACATAACGCTTTCGGTGGATGCGGTTAAATTCAAGTGATGCAATTTTTAAGGAGACATTTTGAAAAGCTAATTTTGAGCCTCGTTTTGGCGGGGCTTGGGGCGGTGGCCTTCTGGTTGTACGTGGCCGTGAAAGAGGTCAAGGAGGCGAAGCCCATCGCCTACGGCCCTCCCCCCGGGGCCAAACCGGTGACGAATCTGGATCTGTCGCCTTTGCGCGCCGCGCTGTCGAACTTGACGGAGGCGCCGGCGTTGGAATTGTCCGGCGAACACAATCTGTTCAATCCGGTAACATGGAAAAGGAAGCCGAACGGGGACTTGGTGAAGATGACGAGGCAGGGGGCTGCCGCCCTGACGGTGGCGGAGATTAGGCCGCTTTATTTCACGATCAGCCTGGACCGGGGCTCGCCCCAGGGCTTTTTTATGGTTTCCAAACATGCATTCGGGCACCAGACAAATTGGTTTGGGGTGTACGGGAGGCCGGCCGATCCGCTTCATCCTTATCCCATCATCACCAATACGACCGGTCCCGGGAACACGCTCGTGCTCCAAGTGCGAATCCCCGAGGATGGAATCGTTGTCCCGGTGGCTTCCAACGCGCCGTACAAGAAGGTGGAAGCTTACGAAGCGGATCTGAAGTATAACGCATCCGACAGCACCAATGTATTCACCAAGATGCATATGGGAGATTCGTTGTGGCTTTCGGGGGAGTTGTTTAAAATCCTTGCCATGACCAGCAACGCCGTTACAGTGCAGGACACTAGGACGGCCCAAAAAGCAGAAAAACAATGGAACGGCGGGCCGTAAGCCGTGAGAGATAATTCGTAAGAGAAACCACACCATGAAACCAGCAGCCCAAACCATCATCAGTCTCGTTTTTCTTCTGGCCTTCGCCGCGCAGGCCCAGACCAACACGCCGGACGCCGTGCAAGCGGCGCAGGATTTAGCGGTGCGGACGGCGGTGGAGCGCCAGGACGCGATGACCAACCTGGAAACGGCGTTGGGCGCCGCCGACGCGGCGAAGAAACGGAACGAGATTCTGGGCGCGGCCACCATTTACCAGGACGCCGTGGTGAAACTCTTTCCGTCGTTGCAGTTTGAGAATCCAAAAATGGAGGCGGAGAAGAAGCAGGTCATCGCCGGCCTGGATGAGGCGCGGGAGATTCTGGCCCGGCAATACATGAAGCTGGGCGACCTGGCCGCCGCCAGCGATCAGGTGAGCGCGGCCCTGAAGTTTGATCCCAACAACGAACATCTGCGCACGCTGAAAACGGAAATTGACCAGGCGGCGGCGGCGCAGGTGGGGCGGGTGCCCAGCCCCGACATGATGAAGCAAGTGCCGAGCATTCTCAAAACCAACGAAGATGTGGCCACGCTGGTGCAGAATGGCAGACTGCTTTTTGAAATGGGGCACCTGGACGAGGCGGAGAAAGTGCTTTTGCAGGCCAGCAAAATGAGTCCTGCCAACACGGCGGCGCCTTACTATTTGGATTTGCTCAAGGAAGCCCGCTATATGAGCGCTGCGCGCGACCGCGAACGGGACACCAAAAGCGAAATGGTGGCGGTGGAGCGGATGTGGCTGATCTCCACCACCGCGGAAGACCTGCCGCACCCCGGCAACGCTTACGCGACAAACATTGGCATTAACACCGGCCCGGGCCGCAAGGTTCTCCAGCGCAAACTTCAGGAAATCAAGTTCAACGCGCTGCCGGGTCCTTTTGAACAGGCTTTGGAACAAGGTCTGCCGTTGTCGCAAGTTCTGCGGAACCTGAAGCAGATTTCCATCAGCAACGATCTGGAGGGCCTGGGGGTCAACTTCATGTGGAATCCGCGCGCCGGCGCCCCGTTAGAAGCGGCGGCGGCGGTGGATGCCGCCCTCGCCCCCCCGACGGCGCCGGGGGCTGTGAATCCCGAGACGATCATCGTCACGATCAATCCGCCGCTCAACAACGTGAGCTTGTCGGACGCGTTGGACGCGATATGCCAGGTGGCCCTGCAGGGCGATAACGCGGCGGGCATCAGCTATTCCGTCGAGGAATACGCGGTGTGGTTCTTTAAGAAGGCGGATGCCGTGGCGGCGATGGAAACGCGCATGTTTCATATTGACCCCAATACTTTCGTCCAAGGTTTGAATGGGGTGGTTTCGTCAATTCTTAGCGGACAGGCGACGAGCAGCGGACTGGGCGGAACCAGTGGAAGCAGCGGGATTGGCGGCTACGGCGGGAGCAGTGGCATTGGCGGCATCGGTGGCGGCTACAGCGGCGGGATTGGAGGCATCGGTGGTGGCGGCTACGGCGGCATTGGCGGGTACGGCGGCGGGGGCATTGGCGGCATCGGTGGCGGCGGCTATGGCGGCGGCGGCTATGGCGGCGGCGGCTACGGCGGCGGCGGCTACGGCGGTGGTGGCGGCTACGGCGGCGGCGGCGGCTACGGCGGCGGCGGCGGCGCCGGCGGACAAATCATGGGGAGCGCCTCTTTTCCAACGGTCAGCATAGCCCCAACCAGCACAGGCGGTACCGGCGGCGCCGGCGGCTCTAACAACCTCACCGGCGGCATTCCTTACGTCACGGCGCCGCGCGAAGTGGTTCAGGCGAACCTTTTGATATTCCGGTATTTTACAAACGCCGGGGTTAATATAAGCAGCAACGGCGCGTTCGCTTTTTTCAATGACCGGAGTGGCGACCTGCTGGTGCGGGCGACGAAGACGGACTTGGAAATAGTGGAAAAGACCCTGGAATTGCTGAACAAAATCCCGCCGGAAGTGCAGATTGACGCCAAATTCGCCTCGGTGACGCAAAATGACGCCAAGGGGATTGGCTTTCAAACGTTTCTGGGAAACTTTACGATGAACAACGGGGCCATCGGAGCGCAGGGGGGCACGGCGCCTTCTTTCACAGGACCGTCCAGCTATGCCAACCCATCGGGCATCTTCCCCGGGCCGGGTCCGGTCGGATCGAACCCGGGCCAGGTCAGCCCGGCGGCCTCGGACGGCAGTCTCACCAGCGCTGCTTTGCGCACCGTCGCCCCGAATGCCCCGATCTCCGCCCCGTCGCTCGCCACTCTGGCTACCGTGACGGGCATCATGACTGACCCGCAATTTCGCGTGGCTATTCAGATGATTGAGCAACGGGACGGAACGGACATTCTATCCGCTCCCAGAGTAACGACGTTGAGCGGGCGGCAGGCGCATGTGTCAGTGAGTGACATTGTGGATATCGTCACCTATCCGGATATCATCCCCGGCGGCCTGTCGAGCCTGACGACCGGGACTGGGGTCGGGACCGGGGCTACGACATCTGCCACGACGGCGCCCGTAGTGACATACACAACCACCCCCTTCACCGAGGGACCAGCCCTGGACGTTCTACCCACCATTTCCGCCGACGGCTTTTCCATCCAAATGGTCCTGATCCCGACCTTGACCGAATTCGTGGGCTACGACCCGCCCGGCCAGTTCATCCCGCAGGTGTCCAGCCTGCAGGGCGTGCCGCTGGTCGCGCAATTGCCCCTGCCCCACTACCGGGTGCGCGAGGTCATCACCAGCGTCAATTTGTGGGACGGCCAGACGGTCATGCTGGGCGGGTTGATTTCGGAGAACATCTCCAAGATGAAGGACAAGGTGCCGGTGCTGGGCGATTTGCCACTCTTGGGCCGGTTTTTCAAGAGCGAGTACTCCTATAGCCAGAAGGCGAACCTGATGGTCTTCGTCACGGCCACGATTATTGATCCGGCGGGAAACAAGATGCATACCGACGAGGAGATGCCATTCGCCAAGACGTCCATCCCGGTCCAGCCCCCGGCGCCCCGGATTCGTTGATCCGCCGTTTTGCGCGGTCCCAGCCAATGCAAACCAGCCTGACATCGTCCCGCCCGCCCGCCGCCGGTCCGTTGTTGATCGTGGACGGGCACTGTTATGCGTATCGGGCGTTTTATGCCATCTCGTCCCTGACCTCGCCGGAGGGGCGTCCGACCAACGCGATTTATGGATTTATCCGCATGCTGGGCAAGGTGAGGGAACGGGCGCGCCCCACGCATGCCGCGGTGGTTTGGGATGGCGGCCTGGCGGCGGAACGGATGGCGCTCCTGCCGGATTACAAGGCGCAGCGGGCCGAGATGCCGGCCGGGCTGGGGCTGCAATTGGATGGCATGGTGGACTACCTGCGGGCGGCCGGGATTTTTTCCTTGAGGAAAGAGGGATGCGAGGCGGACGACTGTATCGCGGCGTTGACGGCGCGGGCGGTGGGGTCGGGCCTGCCGGTGGTCATCGCCAGTTCGGACAAGGATTTTATGCAGTTGGTTTCCGCGGACGTCAAACTGCTGGTGCCGCAGGACAAGACGGAAAGCCTGTGGGATGCGGCGCAAGTGAGGCGGAAGACGGGGGTGGAGCCGGCGCAAATTGTGGACTGGTTGAGCCTGGTGGGGGACGCGTCGGACAACATACCCGGCGTGCCGGGGATTGGCTTGAAGATTGCGGCGGATTTGTTGGGACAATTTGGTTCGATTGATGTAATGTACGGGCGTCTGGCCGAGGTCAGGTCCGAGCGGGTGCGGACCGGTCTGCAGGCGGCGGAGGAGGCGGTTCGGCGCAACCAACAAATGATCAAGCTGAAAGACACCATGCCCTGCGAATGGCCATGGGAAGATTTGGCGGCCCGGGAGAGTGACGCGGAGGAGTTGCGCCGGCTTTACACGGGCTGGGGATTCAAGAATCTGCTGCGCGAGCTGGAAGAAACAGCGTTGCCCAAAACGGAGGACCTTTTTCATGAAAAAGCCGCGGCCGGCGCATGACGCCAGAGTCCTAATTTGTAGTGTCGAGCCTGTGGCTCGAAATCGGCGCGCAGCGCCGACGCTGCATCAAATTAGGACAATGCCCGGATGATGCCAGAGTGGACAAATGGATTGAATTTTGCTAACATTTATTTATCTTATGCGCTTGTTTTACAGATGCCGGGGAGTGTGTTTGACCGCTGTTTTTCTCATTGGGGCGACCGTGGCCTGGAGCCAGGGGGTGAGCCGGCTGGGAAGCGAATTTAGCATCATCGGAACGCCCAGCGGCGACCAGGTTTTGCCGTCCCTTGCCTTGACGCCGGCCGGCGGCATTCTGGCGTTTTACAATCAGGGTTTGGGGATTCACTGCGCGGTTTTGGACCGCAACTATACGGCCCAGTCCTGGAGGGGCGTCCACAAGACCGCGGTCGGGCAGCAGGTCAAGGCGGCGGTCAAGACCCTGAGCAATGGCAACACCCTTTTCATCTGGCAAAGCAAGACGCTGAACACGCCGGCTATTTTTGCGCGATTGGCCAAGGGGACCAATTTTTTCACCTCCGACATTCGTGTCAACAACTACCTGAAGGACCAGCAAGCGGAGCCGGTGGCCGCGGCGACGCAGGACGGCGGGGCGATGGTGGCGTGGGCCAGCCTGGGGAAGGCCGGCAACAACCTGTGGGGAGTCTATGCGCGCAAGGTGACAGCGAACGGCGTCCCGGCCGGGGCGCAGGAGTTTCGGGTCAATCAATATATCGGCAACCAGCGCCATCCGGCCATTTGCACGCTGGCCCAAGGCAATGTCGTAGTCGCCTGGGTGTCCGAGCGGGAGCGTTTTGCCGGGAGCCAGGATATTTATGCGCGGGTGTTCACCGCTGACGGGGTTCCGGTCATGGACGAATTCCTGGTCAATTCCGCCGCGAACAAATGCGCGGACCCGGTGCTGGCGGCGTTGAACGACGGAGGCTTTACGGCGGCGTGGAGCCAGAAGGACACGGTGTTGGCCAACGGCTGGGATGTGTGGGGGCGGGCTTTTTCGGCTTACGGCACGGCGGCGGCGCCGGCTTTTCGAATCAACAGCTATCTTTACGGAGACCAATACCAGCCCAGACTGGCCAGCGGTCCCAGCGGGTGCCTGGCGGTCTGGACGAGCATGGGGCAGGACGGCGACCGGGAAGGAGTATTTGGCCGCTTCCTGGCTGGCGGAAGCCGGGTGTCGGGGGATGAATTTCAAGTCAATACCACCTGGGTGAGCCAGCAATTGGATCCGGATGTGGAGTGGAACGGGGCGGACCGTTTTCTGGTGATTTGGACCAGTCTTGCCGGTCCCGGCTCGACCGGGCCTTCGGGCTTCGATTTGTTTGGACAGATGTACTCCTTGACTACTCCTTGACCCATAACCGTGAAGGCGTCGAACCCTTAACTCATTGATGATATGTCGCGACTGATAAGAAATTTGCTCCTCCTGATGTTGGGCATGGTGGCGGTTCAGCAGGGGCTGGCCTTCACGCTTTGGGGACCAGCGGAAACCTGGCAAACTACCGCCCTTGCGTACCTGACCCGGTATTTTTACGCTCCGGTCCCCAGCCCATACGATCAACCGCCGGCCACTCCCGGCAACGTGCCCTACACGGAACTGGGGGGGCCGAAAAACATTCAACAAGGCTCGCGGCTGAATGTGGCCGTGATCACCTACGGCTGCGATTCCGCGTTTCTGGATTACTACGGCGAGGATGGGGCGAAGGCGGTGGATGCGGCGTTTGCCATCCTGAATAATTTGCCGAAGGTATCCGACGCCAGCGCCAATCTGACGGAGTTCATCACGGATGGCAACCAGCAGATCAATTACACGGCGCGCGCCCTGAGCATGCTGGATCTGAAATCGGTGATACTACAGATCATGATCGAGCACATGGGCTTGCTGGGAGAAACGCATGTCTTTGATCTGCTCGGTGATGGCGGGACTTGTGGGGCCATGTATTACCAGGTCGGAGTGCGCAACTTCGACCCGATTACCTGGAATCCGACCACCTACGTCAACGGCACCGATTACACCTGGATCATTGCGGATGGTTGCGGGTATGGCACGGCCATAGCGGATGCGCTGGAAGTAGCCATTGGCGAACCGGGGGGCGGGCTTTCGTTCACCACCGCGGCGGTCGCGACGCAAGAAGCGTTGCAACTGGGGGGTTTTTACCTGGGCATTACGCGGGATGATTTTGGGGGGTTGCGCTACCTGTATAGCAAGAACAATTACAGCATTGAATCCCTGCCGACGGGCTGCTTTGTGGGGACGCCAAGCACGAGTTCGGTCTGGGCTCCCGTCACGACGAACAGCGCCAGCGGGTCGGCCAACGGCAAGTCGCCCTGGACCCCCGTGACGACCAACGCCAACACGTTCAGCAACACCTTCGGCGGCGGCCTCTTGGGAGGGGTGGAGAAGATCCTCTTTGTCAAAGTGCAAGCGGATTCGCTGATCGGCTACACCTGGCCCACCAACGTCATGACCTTCAGCATTCCGTTGTTGAGCAATTACACGGTGATGCAACTTCCGGTCATGCGGTCGAACACCGGGCCTGATATTCTAATTACGGCCAATAACCTGCTCAACACTCCGGCCGCGGGCGAGGACCAGCCCTACACGCGGACGGTGTCGTTTCTCGCGCCGCCATCAACGCCGGCCAGCGGCGCGACGGTTTCCGAGGTGATATTGCCGACCAATTTGGTGACGATCAACAATATCGGGCCTTTTTATGTCAATGAGAACACCAGTTTCTTGCAGGGTTCCGCGTTTTTTCTCTATCCCTATTTTCAGTTCGGGTCGTTCGACGGCTCGACCAACCCGCCGATTACTTATCCGAACCGAGCCAGCCTGGCGGCGTTGCTGGCATTGGAGACATCCGTGCCTTCGGGGTTGAACACCACCTCGCCCTACAATCCAGTCATCCAGCCTACTAACACGACCGCGGCGGGAACCGGCGCCGGGACGGTCACCACCGGCACAGGAACAACAACCACAACCACAGGGACGGGGACAGGCGCCGGCACCGGTGGCGGCTTCGGTGGCGCGGCCATCAAGGCGCCGGCAGGCGGGGGCAAACCCAAACAGCCTTAATTGGACGATATGAAACCATATAACTTGTCCTTGCTCGCGGCGTTATGTTTGTGCCAGGGGGCCGTGGCGGCGCCGGATTCGGTTTTTGTCAACGATGCCATATTGACGACCCGGACCAACATTGATGCCCCGGATTTTATCAATGGCGGGTATATTATCTTCGACACGATTAGCTCAGGAGGGGTGGATGGCGCGCTGTTTCAGACGCAGGACACTTTGAATTATACCAACACCGGCTTCATGCTTATCCAGCCGGGAATGATCTTCGATTATCACAGCGCGAGCAAGGGAGACCAGGCCGCCGCCAGCTTCAGTGACACCGGCACGATCATCAGCCTGGACTCTCCGCCGGTGGCTTTTTGGGCGGGCGGCGGAAGCCCGATCATTAAGGCGCTTTCGCAACCGCCGGGCACGGGCGCGGCGGAGTTGGAGATAGGGGGAACCGCCCCTTACCTGATCAATTCGGGCGGGGGGACCAACCTGCCGGTGCCATCGGCCACGCTGGTGTCGGCCTCGAACATCCTGGTGCGCGGGACGATGTTGACCGGGGACTTGGGGGACCTGCAATTTAACGGCGCGAACATAAACCTGAGCGGGGGCACTTTGGGGGCCGGAAGCGTCTCGGAGACGGACACGAACGCGACGGCGGGGCGGGGACTGGTGATGGGGTACTCGGTGGGCGGCGCGATTGATGGTTTCTATTCCCCACCGCCGGTCACTTATGATATATGCTGGACGCTGGACAACGGATCCAGCTACCTGGATGATGTTGACTATGTGTATGACAGCCTTTATTACCTCACGGAAGGGCTGGACGAGATTATCACGCCGGGGTTCCCGGTCATCGGCGTAAATACGGCCGGAACCGAGCAAGGCGGCACTCGAAACGGCACGCTGGAAGGCTATTCGCTGTTAAACTCCGGCTTTGATCCCGAGAGCATCTTCCCGATCGGCAGCCCGGTTTTGGCCACGACCGCGAGCACGACGGCGGTCACGCCGGTTTGGTCGTCGTTTGTCTATTATTACGAGATTGAAACTGAAAGCGGCAACAATATAATTACCAATTGGTACTACAACATCATGTATGTCAACACGGCCTTTGCCGATGCGGACATTACCGCCCAGGTGGCGTTCTACGGCGAATCCCTTCTGGGCATAGAGAATGAGCCCCTTTATGGCGGAATCAATACCGTGACCAACGGCAGCCCTTATGCCCTGGAGGGCATGATCCGGTTCAGCGCGCCGGTGACGGATGTCCTCACCGGGCAGATCGAGAGCAATTCCATTTATTTTCTGGATACCTCGGGGATTCAGGTGCCCGCTTTTTACGCCACCAATACCATTTATGCGAGTGCGAAGGACGCCAGACCGCTTGGTTTTGAAATCACCCGGATTGAACCGGCGGAATGGGCCTACCAAATTCCTGGCAACGAGCTTCTTTTCGATCCCACCGTGCTCATTACCTACATCCGGAGTAATACCGTGGCGATGACGAATTCGTTCTATGTCGCGCAGGTGGGCCGGAATCCGGAAGCGCCGGATGGCTTGGATTCTTACACCGCCGCGCTTTTGGGACACACCCAGACGGGCCTGCCCGACATCACCAATGAGCCGGGGCGGATTGAAATCAACTCGAGCAAGACCCTGGTGGTGAGCAATATGACGATGCGCGCCAACGGGTTTGTCACGATCAATGCGACCAACTTGACGGGCACGCCGGCGGCGGTGGATTTTGGCAATTACAATGTCTACCTGGGCAATCTGAAAAATCCGCTCCTGATCAGCAATCTCTTCCCGGCTGCTTTTAAACGGCTCCGGGGCGACGTTGCGGCGTATTCGGCGGACTGGATGAATGTGATCACCAACGATGGCATCACCACAAACCGGATCACCAATAATGTCTTTTACCATGTGCTGATAGTGGACCAGGATTTGCGGGACAGTTTTCAGAGCACGGGCGTGAACGTGGCGTTGCGCGGGAACAATGTGGTGGTGGACGACCCCATGCGGGTGATGGGCAGCGTTCTTTTTCAGACGACCAATCTGACCCTTAATTCTAACCTTTCTCTGACCGGCGCCGCCGGCACGCTGCAGACGGCCAATGTGCCGATGCTGCAGAATTTGCTCATCGGCCCCGGCGGGTCCGTCGTGGCGGACAACCACATTAACCTGGGGGTGGTGCCCAGCGCCAGCCCGGCCAATCCCACCAAGCTGAATACGCCCATCCTGAGCATCACCAACCTGGGCCAGATTCAATCGGGCGAGACGGAGTTTCAAGCGCGAGTTTTTGCCGAGGGCGGCGGCATTGTCAGCAGCAACGGCGGTTCGATTGTGATCAACGCTATCACCAATTACCTGGGCGCGGGAGGGCTGGGCCGGGCCAACACCCTGTCCGCCGATGGCGACATCAACCTGACATCCACCTCCATCCAGATCACCAATTCAACCCTGCTGGCGGGCCAGGGCGGCGTTGGGCAGTTGGTTCTCTATGCCCCCGGCGAACTGACGGACCATCATCCCAACACGGCTTCGACCAAGAGGTACACCACCAACCTTTGGCAGGTCACGGACGGATTTTCCCTGCCGGTCAAGCCGGCGAGCGGCGATCTTTTTGGGACGCAGATCAAGACCATCGCGGCCAATGAGGGCCAGACGATAGACCATGTGTGGGCCGGACAGGACCTGGGGCCGGCGGTGGCCGGGTTTTTCAACAACGAGGTCATCGGTCATTTGATCTTGGATCGGACGGCGGCCGACGCGACCTTGGAGTTCAGCGCGGCGGGGAGGAAGAATGCGATGTATGTGGATTATCTGGAGTTTCAGGATCTGGCGTTCAGCGATTATCACCACGGGCTGGTGGTGGATCCTAATTTCACGATTTACTTCGCCAATGCCAATGTGGATCCGGACAAGTTGCAAAAGGTCTATTCCAACATCGTGTGGGTGTCGCAGTTTGCCGGGCCGAACAGCACGACCAAAGTCGAGTATCTGGGCGGGAGCAATTGTCTGATGAACACAGCGCTGGCTTCCAGCAGCACTATTAGCTCCGACTATTCGGGCATAGTCAATCTTGAGAACCCGCATCCCTTGAACAACCCCACTGCCGGCCCCATCCCGTGCCCGTCGCAGGTGACTTCGACCGAAGTTTTGTCGGTGACCAACGGCGTGAGCGGCCAGACCTTTGTCATTTGGAGCACCGGGCAGGGGATCATCACGCCCAGTTTGTCGCAGAACAACGTGAAGGCGGGGCAAAGCATCAGCCTGACGGCCGTGCCCGCGTCCGGCTGGCTGTTTCTCGGCTGGTCCGGCGCGGTGGTTTCCAGCCAGCCGTCGCTCACCTTTGCCATTCCGGCCAGCAAATCCTTTTCATTCTTGACAGCCAATTTCATCACCAACCCGTTCATCGCCCTGGCGGGTGAGTATAACGGCCTGTTTTATGTCTCCACCAATGTGGCCGGCAACAACTCCGGTTCCGTGACGTTCACCTTGAACAACCAGGGGGTTTTCTCGGGCAAATTGATTTTCGGGACCACCAATTATCCGTTCAGTTCCCAGTTCAACATGGCCCAATCCGCCACGGCGTCGGCCACCAACGGGAGCAACATCCTGGCGGTGGCTTTGCAGGTGGGCCAATCGGGTTTGACCGGCGAGGCCACCGGGAGCGTGAGCAATGGCGCGTTTCACGCGGGCTTGAAGGCCTACCAGGCGCCGGCTTGGACGGCGGCGCAACCTGCCCCGCAAGCCGGCAATTACACCCTGGTTTTGCCGGGCAATGCCAATGCCGCGGCCAGCCCCGGCGGCGACAGTTATGGCACGGCGACGGTGGACGCGCTGGGGAACCTGACGGCGATTGGGACTTTGGCCGACGGCGTGAGTTTCAGCCAGGCGGTGCCATTGTCCAAAGGCGGCCTATGGGCCCTCTATATCGCTCCGGCGGGGGTCCCGCAGCCGCTGCTGGGCTGGGTGGGCTTTGATACCAATGGGGCCGGGGGGACGTCCACCGCGTTGAGCGGGACGGTGACGTGGGTCAGAGACGCCGGGCCGGGAACCTTTTATACCAACGGCTTTACCAACACTTCGATCCTGCTTGGGAGCATTTATTCGGCGGCTTTCCAAAAAACCAACGGGCTGGCGTTGCGCAACCCCGCCATCACTTTGAGCGGGGGGAATCTGGCCGGGACCGTGACCGAACCGGTCAGCGTGAGCGGGTTGGAGACTTATCAGTCGGCGGACAAGAGTTTGACGTTGACCATCAACGCGGCAACCGGAGTTTTTAACGGGCAGTATGTCCCGCCGGGCACGAGCCAGAAAGTTCCGCTGGCCGGAGTGGTGTTGCAAAAGGAGGGGGTGGCGCGCGGGTATTTTCCGGGGACCAACCAGACCGGGGCGGTGTTGTTGCAAGGGAATTAAGCGGGATTTGCGTGAAGTAGAAACAGTCAGAGGGAGCAGGGGGCGCAATATGGCGATTGGGATTAGGGATTAAGATTGGGATTAAGATTAGGATTTGGAGTTGGGATTTGGAGTTGGGATTGAGGCAGTGACAGAGATCAGCTTGCGATGTTATGCAAAATGAAACGAACTTGAGACGCGGAGGAAAGCTCCTCGCGCCGTTGTGGCTGCTGGCGGCCTTTTTGGGCGTGATGGCGGATACCCACGCGCAGAATCCGCCGGCCAATGATAATCTGACCAACGCCCAGCAGATTCAAGGGCTGACCGGGACGGTGACGGGCAACAACCTGTACGCCACCACGCAAGCGGGGGAACCGGCGCCGGTGCCGGGTGTGCTCTCCGGGGCCAGCATCTGGTATCTCTGGACGGCGCCGATGACCCGCATGATGGATTTTGACACGCACAACAGCACCGACCCCTACGGCAACACGCTGGACACGGTCATGGCTGTGTACAGCCTTCCGCTCAACAGCAGCCCGTTGGTTTTTGGCAACCTGATCCTGGTGACGAACAACGATGACGATCCGAACACCACTTCCTGGCCTCTGGTCAGCCGCGTTAATTTCGAGGCCATTGCCGGCACCACCTACCTCATCCAAGTGGGGGGCAAAATTGTGGCGGGCGCGACCAATGAAGGCTACGTCGTGCTCAACTGGGGAACCGCGGTCTCGGCCGGCGTCGTTGGTTTTGCCAAGGATATTTACGCCTTCGGCCAGTTGGACAACACCATACCGGCTCTTGACATCTCCTTTTATGGCGAAGTCATCGGCGAGGACAACGCTGGGCTCTTCTCTTTGGCAAGTGTGCTCGGTGAATACAGCCCCAATTCCGATTATGGGATCTTGCCGAGCCTGATGAACACCAATGTGCTGAATCAGGCCACGAACATCGGCAGCACGGCCCCGACCGGCCAGGGCCGCGTCACCCTCATTCGCACGGGCGGCTACAACGGCCGCATCAAGGTGGATATGTCAGTGGCCAGCGATTACTATTCAAACTATTACGCCACCAATGGCTGGATCACAGAGATTTACATAGGCCCGTCGGACGACCTCGGCAATCCCCTGGCCGGCCCCGACACCAACGAGACGATCTGGGTCACCAACTTTTACTTCACACTAGGATACGAATTGGACGGGTTGACAACCTCTTTAACGTTCACGAACTCCGTCCAGACCATATTGAGCAATACCCTGGACAGTAAGGGAACTTCGACCTCGTTCTTTACGAATATCCCCAACTGCGGCAATTATGACGGGCCTCCGAAAAAGATCGGACAACTGCCCATCTCCATCATCACCAATACCACCACCGGCACCAATGCGACGACCAACTATGTTGTCTACTCAACCAACATAACGCTGATGGCGCTGACCAGCCTGGGATTTCTGACGCCCTCGGCCGTTGACGGCGTGGATTTCTACTCCTCGGATTTCCAGACTGTCACCTTTGATGATTTCCAAATGGCCAAGGATGCCTGGGTCAACATCTACCCCTACAGCTCGAATGAAGTCGGAGGCGGCTCGATTCTAACCGGGGCTGCCGGGACGGGGGGGCCGGATTACCCGGACATACTGGGAAACAGTGTCTACCCGGGAATCCCGCGGAAGGTGATTCTGACGTTGAGCAATCCGCGGCTGGATCCGCTGGAAAGCCTGGACGTGGCGGCGCCCACCCTCGCCACCAATGAAATGGTCGCCGATGGAGTGGGGGGCATTGCTGGCGGCGGCTTTTACGCAGGCACCACCAGCGCGGCGGAGATGACCATCGCGGATTTCTTCAACCCGCCGCCGGTGACGGGAAAGGGACCCTGCAGCACCAACTCGATTTTTAACCTTGAACGAAACACGATCCGCTGCTATAAACCGCGCCTCTACAGCACCAACACCACCGTCACCATTTACGTCTTTCGCGAAGGGAACGTGGCCAACAGCTCGACCATCAACTATACGATTGACAGCACCGGGCCGGACGCCTATGCTTGGACCACTCCAGGGGATTATCTCGGACTGGATGCCGGGTCGGATAATGCCCTCGCCCAGGTCTCGGCACCGACCGTTCCCCTGGGCAACTACGATTTTACGATCCCCTATACCGGCAACACAGGCTCGCTCACCTTTGCGGCCAAACAGGCCAATGACATTCCAGAACCCATCACCATTACGCTCAACAATAACGGCGCGGTGGAGTTTGACCAGGAATTTGTGGTGAATCTCTGGTTGCCGAACGGGGCGCCCGCCACGGACGTAATCGGTCAGGTCGGCGTGGCCAATGTCGCCGTTTTATTTGACAATAATCTGGTGGATATCAACGGCAATGAAACCCAACAGCAGCCGGGCGGGGCGGCGGACCGGAATTGGAACCCGGAGTTAATGGCCACGACTTCCTATCCCCCCTTCAACCCCATTCCGGGAGCGGACCAGGAGGTGGAAGCCATCGCCGTGCAACCGGATGGAAAGTCGGTCGTGGGCGGCCATTTTGCCGATTATGATTCCGCCCCCTTCAATTATCTGGTGCGGACGCTGACCAACGGACTGCCGGATTTCAGTTTTAATCCGGGCAGCGGCCCGAATGATTTCGTGGCCGCGGCGGCGATTGACACCAACACCGGGAAGGTTCTGATTGGAGGCAACTTCACGTCGTTTAACGGGGTTCTGGCCTACCACGTGGCCCGTCTCAATGCGGATGGGTCGCTGGACACGAGCTTCAACACCGGGCTGGGCGCCAACGGCACCGTCTGGGCGCTGGCCGTGGATCCCGGCGGCAACGTGCTCATCGGCGGCGACTTCACCGTCTTCAATTCCGTCAACCGGAACCATATAGCGCGGCTGATTGGCGGCAGCGGGCCGCAGGCAGGATCATTGGATACCAGCTTTAATCCGGGATCGGGCCCGGACCAGGGTGTGAGGGCGGTGGCGGCAGACTCCCTGGGGAATGTGGTGATTGGCGGCAGCTTTGCCACGGTCAGTGGGACTAACTGGTCCGGTCTGGCGCGTTTGACGCCCACCGGCGCGTTGGACACCAGTTTCAATCCGGGACTCGGCGTCAACGGGCCGGTTTACAGCCTGGCGGTGCAGTCGCCGGGCAACCAGATAGTGATCGGGGGGAGTTTTTCGGTGGTCAACCTGACCAATCTCAACTGCATTGGCCGGATCAACGTCAATGGCTCGGTGGACAGTTCATTTGCGCCGGGCGCCGGGGCCAATGGCCCGGTGTATGCGGTGGCCATCCAGCCCGACCGGAAGATTCTGCTGGGCGGCCAGTTCAACAGTGTTGGGAGCGTTCGCCGCGTCGGCTTCGCGCGCCTGCTGACCAACGGCTGGGTGGACACCAGTTTCCTGGACACCTCCTACAATCAATTCGCCGGTTTGTGCAACCATTATTACAACCAGGCCGCAGTCAACACGAACGACCTTCCTGCGCCGGCGAATTACAACACGCCCAATTATGTCAATGCCATGGCGGTGCAGCCCAATGGCAACATTTTGATCGGCGGCAGCTTTGTCCGGGTGGGCGGGGGTTTCTTCCGCGAGGACGTGAACATCCGTTGGAATCTGGCCAGCATCATTGGCGCTCCCACCCTGGGACCGCAATCACCGGGTGGGGGCATCGGCAATTGCCCTGGGAATGTTGGATTTACGCAGAGCACCTTCAGCGTCGGCGACACCTCCGGCAGCCTGTTTATTGACGTGAGCCGGGTCAACGGGAGCCTGGGCCCGGTCAACTTGATCGTGACCACCAATACACTCCCGCCCGGCCCCGGCGCCGCCACCTCGGCTGACTTTGGATTGATCAACAGTGGCACTGCCACCTATCCGGGCCTCTATATCATCTACGTGAATGGTTACGGCTGGAGGTTGTCCGATTGCGATTACGGCCCCAATAATGACACCACGGTGGACCATATGGATCTGCCCCTCGATTTGAGCATCTTCGACAACAAGACGCCGACGAACAACCTCTTCGCCAACCTGTCGGTGTTGGACGTGAGCGACATAGACACCTTCTCCCTGGGGGGCGAGTATATTCCAATGTATCCGGCGCCGGGCGCGACGGTCGCCAGCCTGGAAATCATCAATGACAACTTCCCGGTCGGCATCCTCGGCTTCAGCGCCACCAATTACAACGTGGTGGAGAGCGCTGGATATGTCGCGATCTCGGTCCTGCGCACCAACGGCAGCACCGGCTCGGTTTCAGTCAGCTACAAGACGCAGAACGGCTTCACCAACGATCCCAACGTGCAAACCGCGGTCGCGGGCCGGGATTACACGGCGGTGAGCGGCACCCTGCCCTTCCAGGACGGGGTGGTGAGCAACGGTTTCCGGGTCCCCATCGTCAATTTCTCCACTCTGCAATCCAACAAGTTCTTCAACGTCATTTTGTCCAGTCCGACCGGAGGCGCGGGCTTTGACACCAACACGCCGCCCATTCTGGTGACCAACGCGGTGGTGACGATTCAGGACAACCATTTTCAGCCGGGGCATTTGAGCCTGACCAGCTCGGGCTACAGTGTGACCAAGAGCGGGACGGCAATCGTGTCCATCCAGCGCACCGCCGGGGCGCTCGGAACCGAGTCGGTGGCGTGCGTGACCGGGAACGGCACGGGCATCAACGGCGTCAACTATACGGCGGTGTCCAACTGGCTGACCTGGAACGACAGCGACGTTTCGGTGAAAACGGTGAGCATCCCGACGCTGGAGGACGATGTGGTGGAAGGAACCAAGACCTTCAACGTGTACCTGACCAACGCGGTGGTGGCCAACAACGGCTCGGGCGCGCCGACCAACAGCCTGGTGCTGATCTACCCGACCAACGCGGTGGTGAGCATTGCGGACGATGATTTTTACGGCCAGCTCAATTTCTCCCCGACCAACGTCAATGTTCTGCAAAACGGCGGCCAGGTGATGATGACCGTGGTGCGGAGCGGGGGCACGGCGGGAACCGCGTCGGTCAATTTTGCGACCGCCAACGGCATCGGCGTGGTGCCGCCTTTGCAGCCGGCGCTGGCCGGCACCAACTACGGGGCGACCAACGGCACGCTGACCTTCGGCCCCGGCGTGACCAGCCAGTCCATTACGGTCCCCATTTACTATACTCCGGCGGAAAGCAGCGCGGCCAACCGGGTGGCGGCGGTGACGCTCTTCAACCCCAATCCGGCGGCCATCACCAATGGCAGCCCGTTCCCCAAGACCGGAACGATCACCATACTGGACAACCAGTTGGTGACGGGCGCACCCGGCTCGGTGGACACGACCCTGCTGACGGGGAGCGGTTTCAACAACGTGGTCAACTCATTGAGCATGCAGCCGGATGGGTGCGTGCTGGCGGGCGGCCTTTTCACCGTGGTCAATCAGTATCCGTTCAACCAGGTGGCGCGGCTCCATCCGGATGGTTCGGTGGACACGGGGTTTCTCCTCGCAATGGCGGGATCGGACGGGGTGGTGCAGACGGTGCTCAGCCAAACGCCTGATGCGGGCCAAATTGATGGCTCGATCATGGTGGCCGGCTCCTTTGCCCATTTCAACAACGTTCCGCGCAACAACATTGCCCGTTTGAATCTGGACGGCTCGCTCGACACGACGTTCAACCCCGGATCGGGCGCGGACAATGCCATTTACGCGCTGGTGGAAACGAAACTGGCTCCGGCCTCCACCAACCAGGCGCCGATCCGCGCCTACCTTATCGGCGGCAATTTTGCGAATTTCAACGGCGTGCCTTGCAGCGGAGTGGCCCGGATCACCAGCGCGGGCCAGGTGGACCTCAACTTCAATCCCGGCAACGGCGTGACCAGCACGAGCGGGGCTGTTCATGCCCTGGCGGTGCAAGCGGACGGCAAGGTGATCGTGGGCGGCGATTTCACGTCGTTCAACAATTTCACCTACCACCATTTGGCGCGGCTAAACCTGGACGGCTCGGTGGACCCGACGTTTAGCGCGGACACGGGCGCCAGTGTGAATGGCTCGGTCCACGCCATCGTCATCCAACCCGACGGGCGGATTCTCATTGGGGGCGTGTTCACCAATGTCAACGGTGTGAGCATGAATCACATCGCCCGGCTGAACACCGACGGCAGTTTGGACGCCGGTTTCAATGCGGGCTTGGGGGCCAACAATACGGTGGAAGTGATGGCCCTGGACTCGCAAGGGAGAATTCTGCCGGGCGGCGAATTTACCACGGCCAGCGGCGTGACCCGCAACGGCATGACGCGGCTCAATCCCGACGGGACGGTGGATCCGACGATCAACTTTGGGGCTGGGGCCAACGGCTACGTTCGCGCCATTGCCATCCAGGCCAATGACGAAATTAATGTGGGCGGTTCGTTCACCAGCTTTGGCGGGTATGTGCAGAACAATTTCACGCGGTTGTTTGGCGGCGGGGTTTCCGGTCCCGGCACATTGGTTTTTGTGGGGCCTTACTTCGGGGTGGTGGAGGATCAAACCAACGCGATCATCACCATTCAACGGATTGGCGGCACTGGCAGCGCCAGCTTCCCGGTGGTCAGCGCGCTGTTCACCACGGCGGACGGCACGGCGCTGAACGGGGTGGATTACACGGGAGTGACCAACACGGCGAGCTTCCCCATCGGGGAGACGTTCACCAGCGTGCTCGTGCCGGTCATTAACAACGGGGTGGTGGGCAGCAACAAGTTTTTCAACGTGCAATTGTCCAACCCCGTCGGCGCGTCGCTGGGCTTGCAAGCCGCCGCCGAGGTGGTGATAACCAACGCCAACTCGGCCGTGGCTTTCTCGGCCCAGAGTTACCGGCAGTCGGAGACTGTCAGCGGCGGTGCCGCGGTCATTCCCGTCGTGCGCATCGGCAATCCGTTCAACACCGTGACGGTGACCGCTTATACCGGCACCAACGGCAGCGCGGCGCCCGGGGTCAATTACACCCCCACCACCAATCTGCTGGTCTTTTATCCGGGGGTGATGACCAACCTGTTCCTGGTTCCGTTGATCAACAACACCATGATGTTGAGCGATCAAACGGTTGACCTCGAGCTGACCAGTGCCGTGGGCGGCTTCCTGGCGACGCCCAGTGAGGCCACGCTGACCATTGCCACCGCCTATGCCGGCCCCGGCACCGTCACCTTCGACCAGCCCGGCTATACCGTCAGCGAAGGGGTGCCGACGGCGCTGATCGGCCTGATTCGGAGCAACGGCACGACGGGTCCGATTTCTGTCACGCTTTCCACCAGCAACGGCACCGCCATCGCGGGGGTCAACTACCAAGCGGTGAGTCAACAGGTAAATTTTTCCGACGGCCAATCCGTCCAGAGCGTCGCCATCCCCATCATTCAGCAAACCAACGTGACTGTGGATACCACGGCCTACCTGATCCTGACCAACCCGGTCGGGACCACGATTAGCGGGAGCAATGTTGAAACCCTGACCATTCAGAACGACATCCAGAACTTTACGATGGCCGCCCCGGATTATTTCATCAACGAAGGCGCCGGTGTGGTCTCGGTCAGCATCCTGCGCAACGGTCCGACCAACGGCACCGTCTCGGTGGGCTACATCACCGTTTCTCCGACCAATGCCTACGGCACCAACGGCTTTGCCATTCCCGGGCTGAATTACGGCCCCACCAACGGCGTCCTGACTTTTGCGCCGGGACAGGCCTTCCAGAGCGTTCCGATCGCGATTTACCAGCAAAACACGGTGGATGTGCCTGAGACCTTCCAGGTGGTTCTGACCAACAACAGCGCGGGAACGCAAATCTCCACCCCGGGCGCGGCGCTGGTCACCATCATTGGCGATGTCACGGGATTTGCCCTGGCCACCAACGCTTACATCACTGGGGAAAATGGGAGCAACCTGGTGGTGACGATCAACCGGACCAACGTCAATACGGGGATCGTTTCGGTCAATTATTCCACCAGCGACGGCAGCGCGGTGGCGGGGGTGGATTACGCGGCCACCAATGGCGTGCTGACGTTTGCCGACGGACAGGCCAGCACCAATGTGTCCGTCACCATTCTCAATCCCAACGTCCTGGAGAACAGCAAGACTTTCAATTTTGCCTTGTCCAATCCGCACTCCACCATCTCCACCAATTGCTATGTGCTGGCTCCCTCCAACGCCGTGATCACCATCACCAACACCATCACCGAAGTCAGCTTCTCCAGCCCGGTTTACTCGGTGAGCGAATGCGTGGTGCAGGCGCAGATCACGGTTCAGCGCAGCGGCGTGACCAATACGAGCGTGAGCGTGGAGTATGCGACGGCGGATGGAACAGGACACGCCGGGACCAATTACCTGGCCGCGTTTGGAACGCTGACCTTTGCCCCCGGTGTCACGTCCACAAATTTTGCGGTGAATATCATAGACGACCACATCATCACCGCGAACCACACCGTTGTTTTGAGCCTGGACAATGCGCAGGGCGGGGCGATTCTCGGCTCGCCTCTCCTGGCCATTCTGACCATTGATGAGTGCGATGGCGCTTACATTATTAACGGGGGCACTTCGCTGGTTTACGAGAGCTTTAAACCCACCAACGGGCTGATTGATCCGGGCGAAACGGTCACGGTGTTGTTCGCCTTGCGGGACATTGCCGGCGGCAACACCACCAACCTGGTCGCCACCTTGGAAACCAACAGCGCCGTCACACCCGTGAACGCGGTGACACTGCTTCCCAACGTCCAGGCCCAAAACTACGGCGCGCTGACGGAAGGCGGCCACGTTGTTTTTGAGCCCTTCACCTTCACCGCCAACGGCGTCAACAACCAGATCATCAACACGGTCTTCCAGCTCCAGGACGGCCCGCGCAATCTGGCCACCGTGGTGTTTTCATTCACCTTGGGCACCACCACCTACACCTTCTCCAATCCCGGGCAGATATTTGTTCCCGCCACTAATTATGTGCCCTATCCGGCCGAAGGCCCGGCCAGTCCGTATCCCTCTCCCATCACGGTGTCGGGCCTGCCGGGCAACGTGGACAAAGTCACGGTCGCGATCAGCAATCTGACCCATACACTGCCGAGCGATATTGAAATCGTTCTGGTTTCTCCCTCCACCAATGTCTTGCTCATGAGCGATGTCGGCGGCGACAACGGGATGGGGGTGACCAACCTCTCCGTGACCTTTGACGATAACGCCCCCGCCTTCCTGTCCAGCAACCTGCTCCCCAGCAATACATCCGTCACCAACAAGCCCACCCCCTATGTCGAGCGCGGCGGCACCGTCTTTCTTGGAAGCAGTTGGGGCTATCTGCCGATCATGCCGTCACCCGCTCCGGCCAATCCGTATCCGACCAACCTGTCCGTGCTCTCCGGCACCGCGGCCAACGGCAATTGGCTGCTTTACGTGTTCGACGCCCAGTTGCTGGATTACGGGGCGATCAGCAACGGCTGGAGCTTGAATTTGAGCACCGGCAACCCCGTTGCTTCCTACACCGATTTGGAATTGACAGTGGTTCCATCGCCCGCCTCCGCCACCGTCAGCAATGTCTTGATCTACATGGTCGGGCTGACCAACTACGGGCCGGCCGCCGCCACCGGCGTCGTCATCAGCAATATCCTGCCGCCGGGCCTGACCTATCTGAGCAACAACTTCCTTGGCACGGTGGCCAGCAACAACGGAGTCTTGACCTTTAGCAACAGCGCCCTGGCGGTCGGCGCCGGCCTCTCCTTCAACGTCGCGGTCGTGCCGAATGCCGCCACCACCCTGACCAACACCTTCGAGGCCATGGACGGCCAGGTTGAATCGAGCACCAACAACGTGACCAACATCGTCACCACCGTCGGCGTGCCCAGCGCGGATCTGGGAGTGACCCTCAGTGCCGCGCCGAACCCGGTGATGGCGGGCAGTTCTGCGGCCATCACCGTGGTCGTCACCAACAACGGTCCTTCCATCGCCTCCGGGACAACCGTGTCCAATTACCTGCCGGCCGGACTTGTTCCGACGGGCAGTTCCGCCTCGATGGGGACTGTGACAGGCTCCGGCGGGACGAATATTTGGAGCGTCGGCAATTTGCCCGCGAATGCCAGCGCCACCCTGACCTTGACGGCCAAGGCCACCGCCGCCGCCGGGGGAACCCTCCTGGATACGGTCGCGGTGGCATCCGCTGTGTTCGATCCGCTGAAGCTGAACAACTTCGCCTCGTTCAAGATTGTCATCAATCCGGCGCCCATGCTTTCCATTAGCCCCGGCCTGAACGCCAATACGTTCACCTGGCCCGCCTCGGCCACCAATTATGTGCTGAAAGGGGCGACCAACCTCACGCCTCCCATCGTTTGGGTGACGGTGACCAATCCCGCGCCCACCATCGTCAACGGCCAAAACTCGGTCACCCTGCCGACCAGCAACAGCCTCCATTTCTTTATTTTGACAACGCCTTGACCATCCGATTGCCCTGAGAACAACCTTTCCAACAAAACCATGAATCGAGTGACTTTCCAGCCGGCAGGCGGCGACCTGAGTGAAACCCATGAGCGCGTCTGCCCGGCGGTGTCTTGCGCCGGCGGCGCGCGCGCCTCGTTTTTTCCCGGCAAAGTTCGTTTCCGCTCGCTGGCGTATCTTCTGGCCTTGACTGTTCTGTTTGGTTCCAAACCGGCCCAAGCGGCCGAACGGCAACAACTCAAGGGCCATGTGCCGGCGGCGATTCAGCGGCTGAACTTGCAACCCACCGGCGAGCTTGCCGCGACCAACCGCTTGGATCTGGCCATCGGTCTTCCGTTGCGCAATCGGGCAGCCCTTGACACTTTGCTCCAGCAGATTTATGACCCGGGCAGCCCGAACCACCACAAATACCTGACACCGGAGCAGTTCACGCAGCAATTTGGCCCCACGGAGCAGGACTACCAGGCTTTGGTTGATTTCGCGCAGGCCAGCGGACTGGAGGTGGGTCACAAGCATTCCAATCGCATGTTGCTGGATGTGAGCGGCGCGGTGGCGGACATTGAGAAGGCATTCCAGGTGAAAATGCGCGTCTATCAGCACCCGAGGGAAAACCGGACTTTTTTCGCGCCTGATGTGGAACCGTCCGTGCCGGCGGGGCTGCCGGTTCTGGACATCAGCGGCCTGAACAATTATGGCCTGCCGCATCCCCTGCTTGTCCGCAAGCCAGCGGGCGTGACGCCAAACAACAGGGTAGTGCCGGACCTAGGCTCAGGCCCGGCCGGCAACTATTTCGGGTACGATTTCAGAGCGGCCTACGCACCCGGCGTGGTCCTGGACGGCGGGGGTGAAACGCTGGGGTTGGTGGAATTTGACGGCTATCTGGCCAGCGACATTGCGGACTATGATATCCAAGCCGGTCTGCCTCAAGTCCCGTTGCAAAACGTGTTATTGGACGGCTTCAACGGAGCGCCCACGGGAACGGGCGGGGAAGTCGAAGTTTCCCTGGACATCGAAATGGCCAACGCCATGGCCCCGGGATTGTCCGGCATCATCAGCTATGAAGGCAACCCCAACAATTTCCTGCCCAATGATGTCTTGAACGCGATCGCGAGGGACAATGCCGCCAGGGAGATCAGTTGCTCCTGGGGATGGACCGGCGGCCCGACAACCACGACCGACCAGATTCATCTGCAAATGAATGCCCAGGGCCAGTCGTTCTTCCAAGCCTCCGGGGACGATGATTCCCTGGCCACAGGAGAGGCCGATGATCCCACAGAGCCCTTTTCGCCATCCGACAGTCCTTATGTCACCTCCGTTGGCGCGACGGGGTTGACGACGACCGGACCGCTGGGGAGTTTTGTGTCCGAGACGGTGTGGCAAAATGGGGGCGGCGTTGGCAGCACCGGCGGCATCAGCAGCTATTATGCAATGCCAACCTGGCAAAAGCCGGTGAGCATGACCAACAATGGCGGGTCAACGAATTTCCGAAACTTTCCTGACGTGGCCATGGTGGGGTCCAATATCTATGTGATTGCCGACAGCGGCACGCCGATGACGGATGTCGAGGGCACCAGTTGCGCGGCGCCGTTGTGGGCCGCTTTCATGGCGCTGGCAAATCAAAAGGCGGCGCTGACGGGCAGCTCTCCCATGGGGTTCGTCAATCCGGCTCTCTATTCGATCAGCCTGGGGACTTCTTACAACGCCTGCTTTAATGACGTTACCAACGGCAACAATTTCAGTCTCACCAATACCAATCATTTCCTGGCCGTTCCGGGTTATGATCTATGCACCGGCTGGGGGAGTCCGACGGGCCAGGCTTTGATTGATGCTCTTGTTCCCGCCACCGGCCAGGCGCCTGTTCTGGAGGTCTTGACCAACACCCTGTCCGGCGGCAATGGCAGTGGGATGATTGACCCGGATGAGTGCGTCAATTTGACCGTTCTGATCACCAACATCGGAACCGCCGCAGCCACGCATGTGCAAGGCATCCTCACGAGCCTGACTCCCGGGGTGCTCATAGGCCAGTCAAGGGAGACCTTCCCCGACATCCCGGTTGGAGGGTCCGCCAGGAACCAAACCTCTTTTACCATCAGTACGGAACCCACTTTCATCTGCGGCACACCCGTCAATTTGAAGTTGGTGGTGAAATGCGATCAAACGATCCAAACCAGTTATATCAGTTTTGCCACCGGGGTGATCGGGGCGCCGGTGCGATTTGATAATTCGACGCCGGTGCCCATTCCTGTGGACGGCGCGTTCTCGGCCATAACCGTCAGCAACATCAGTATGATCGCCAAGCTCACGGTTTCGCTTTATCTCACGACGCCGGAAGATGAGTATATGGAGCTTTATCTGATGAGTCCCAGCGGCGCCATTTCCTACCTTGCCCTGCTCGACGGAGGCGTGGGCGCCAACTTCGGGAGTAGTTGCTCGCCGGATGCCAGCCGCACCACTTTTGACGATGCTGCCGCACAGTCCATTACTTCCGGCACCGCGCCCCTGGTCGGGACTTACTCTCCGGACACGCCGCTGTCGGTCTTCAACACGTTGAGCGGCGCCAATGCGAACGGCGTGTGGCAACTCTTTGGGTATAACCTGTTGGGGACCGCGTCCACCCTGCAATGTTGGTCGCTGTTTATTTCCCCGGAGCTATGCGCCGATGGCGGCGGCCAGTGTCCCGGCGCCGACCTCTCGGTCACCATGACGGCCAATCCCATCACGACCCCGACGGGCAGCCCGGTCATTTATACGTTGAGCGTTTCCAATGCCGGCCCCAGCCCGGCCTCGAATACGGTGGTCAACCTGACCCTTCCTTCGGGCATCGTCTATCAGGGATCGGTCAGCAGCCAGGGCACGGTTTCCCAAGTTGGGTCCCTGGTCACGTTTTCCCTCGGCACAGTGGCGATCCAAGGCAGCGCCACCATTACGGTGACGACTCTGGCCGCCGTGCCGGGCCTGATGACCAGCACCGCCGTGGTCGGCTCGCCCGCGCCAGACCCCAATCCGGATAACAACGAGGCTTCCGTCTCGGTCCTGGTGACCAAGCCATTGGCAGACTTGGGGCTGACGATGATCGCGACTTCCCCCTCCGTGCCTGAGAACGGCCAGGCGACCTTTTTGATAACCGTCACCAACAACGGGCCGGCCACGGCTCTGGGCGTAACCGTGACCAATTCGCTCCCGCCCAATGTGAATGTCGCCTCTGCCAGCGCGTCACAAGGCAGCGTTTCGGCGGGCGGCACACTGGCTTCCATGGGCACGATACTGCCGGGCGCCGGCGCGACGGAAACCCTGGTCCTGAGTCCGACCGTGGTTGGCACCTGCACCCTGACCAGCACAGTGGGGCTTGACCCTTCCGAGACCGACCCGGTACTGGGGAACAATTCAGCCAGCGCCTCCGTCAACGTGCTTCCGGCGGCCGAGCTGGGGGTTTCCGTGGTGGTGTCACCCAGCCCGGCCGTGTCTGGCGGGAATATCGCCTACCAGGTGACTGTCACCAATGGCGGGCCGGCCACCGCCACCTCGGTGATTATGAATCAGACCCTGCCGGCCGGCATCACCTTCGTTTCCACCAGCCAAACCTCGGCGGTTGACCAGAACGGCGTGGTGACATGGACCATTACCAACAACATGCCCAGCGGAACCAGCCAGACGCTCACCAACATCGTCCGGGCGCCGACGCTCCTGCTGGGCGTTGCTTCCAATGTTTTGGTTTCCACTTTTAGCGTGTTCGGCCAGCCGGGCAATCCGAATCCCAACAACAGCACCTTGACGGTCAGCACTTTGGTGATGCGGCCCATCGCCATCATTACGCCTCTGGGCGACACCTTGACCTTGGAGGGTTTTCAGCCGCCCAGTGGCGCGGTGAATCCGGGGGAAACGGTGGGAGTGCAATTTCAGTTGCAGAATGTCGGCAACATCCCCACCACCAATTTGGTGGCCACTCTCCAGACCAACGGCGGGACTGTTCCGGTCGCCGGCCACGGCCAGGCAGATTATGGCGCGCTGGCTCCGGGCGGCGGGGTGGGGTCCGGCCAGTTCATGTTCACAGCCAATTCCACCAACGGGGGCACGGTCGTCGCCACGCTCCAATTGCAGGATGGCTCGACCAACCTGGGCATGGTCAGCTTCACGTTTGTCATGCCGGTGGTTTCGACTTTTTGGAACACCAATGTCATCTTCATCCCCGCCACTAATTTCGTCCCCTCCCCGGCCAGCGGCCCGGCCGCTCCCTATCCATCCAGCATTCTGGTTTCCGGCATCAGCGCCTATGTCTCGGGTGTTACCGTCACGGTGTCGAACCTGGAGCACACCGATCTCAACGACATCAACATGTTGTTGGTGGGGCCGGGCGGGCAAAGCTCGATCTTGATGTGTGGCGCCGCCTATCAGTCCACCGCAACCTTTCCCGTCACCATCACCTTTGACCAGCGCGCTGCCACCCCGGTGCCGGGCGGATTTGGGGGACTGGTGACCGGAAGCTATAAGCCCGCGGAATACGATTCGCCGATTTTCACCAACTCAAACATTGCTTCCCCTTACAACACCAATTTGTCCGTTTTCGAGGGCATTCCGCCCAATGGATGGTGGAGTTTGTACGTGTATGACGGCGCGACGGGCGATTACGGGGCCATTTCCAACGGATGGTCTGTGGCCGTCACCACCATCACTCCGGTCAACCAGATTACCGACCTGGGCGTGGCCATCGCCGCTTCCACCAATCAGGTCATTCTGGGCAGCAACGTGACCTATACGATAACGGTCACCAACGCGGGCACCAACACGGCGAATGTCTTGTTGACAAATGTGCTGGGCGCGGGCTTGAGCTTCCTTTCCAACACCCTCGCGCCCTATGCGCCCTATCAGCAAATCGGCCGGGCGCAGTATTACAACCTGGGCGCTCTGGCCGGCCAAACCAATCTGACTTTGGGCTTTGTGGCCAATGCCACGGCCGCCGGCCTTCAGGCCAGCACGGCGAGTATCGGCTCCTCGCTGATTGATCCGAATACGAACAACAATCAGGCCAGCGCCTCGATCACCGTGGCCTTGCCCACGGCGGATGTCTCCGCCGCCATTTCCTCCAGCGCCGGCGCCGGCGCCGTGGTCGTGGGGAGCAACGTCATTTACACGCTCACCGTCAGCAACAGCGGTCCCGATCTGGCGCTCAATGTCTTTGGCGTGTTGACCCAGGGCATCACCGGCCCGGCCAGTACCGTGTTCTCCAACTACTTCGGCGCCATTGCCCCCGGCTTCATCGGCACGGCGCTGTTCTCCAACGCCCCCGCGGTGGCCGGCTCGCTCACGAACACCTGGACGGTTTCCACCGGCTCCACAGACACCAACCTGGGCCACAACACCGCCACGCTGACCAATATCGTCACCTATCCCCTGCCCGTCATCGTCACCAATGGCGCGCGTCTGCTTTCCGAAAGCTTCGTCCCGCCGAACGGGGCGATTGATTCCAACGAAACCGTCAGCGTTGCATTCACCCTGGGGAATATTGGCGCCGCTCCCACCACCAACTTGACGGCGACGTTGCTGTCCGGCAATGGCGTGATTCCCATCACCACGAGTCAAGACTACGGCGTCATCAGTCCCGGAGCTTCCGCGGTGCAAAGCTTCTCGTTCACCGGCAGAGGCGTCCCAGGCTCAACCATTACGGCGGTGCTTTCCCTCAAGGACAATGCTTATTCGCTGGGAACGGTTTCATTCCCATTTACGATTTCCATCCCCCTGAGCTTCACCAACAGTGGCCTGATCATCATTCCGGATTCCGGCCCGGCCACGCCTTATCCTTCGTTGATCGCGGTTGCCACCACCAACGGGGTCGTGGGCAGGGTCACGGCCACGTTGCAGGGTTTCACTCATAGTTTCCCGCACGATGTCAATGTCCTGCTGACCAGCCCGTCCGGCCAGCAGGCGGTGCTCATGGCTCATGTGGGCGGCCCTTATGGTGTCACCAACGTCGTGCTCGCTTTTGATGACGCCGCCACGAATTCATTGACGGAAACCAATTTGGTTTCAGGCGCCTACCATCCCACTCAGGTTCCGCCGCTGGATTCCTACCCGGCGATTGCCGGCCAGCCCTCCAACACCAATCTCAGTGTTTTCAATGGCGGCAATCCCAGCGGCCTCTGGTCGCTCTATGTTTATGACGACACGCCGGGAAACGATGGCAGCATCGCCAATGGCTGGACTCTGGGACTGACTGTGGTCAACCCCATCAATCCTCCCGGCAGCCTGGCCGTGACCATGACCCACGCGCCGGACCCCGTCTTCACCGGCAATATCCTCACCTTTCAGATCACCGTGACCAACCTCGGCCCGTCCGGCGCGACCAATGTGTTCCTGACGGACATCCTTCCGGCTGCCGCCGGCCTCATTTCGGCGGCGGCTTCCCAGGGCACTGTCAATACCAATGTAGCCGGCGCCGTCACCTTCGATCTTGGCAACATCACCAATGCCGGCGGCACGGCCGCGGCCACCATCCAGGTTCAACCGCTCCTTTTCGGCTCGGCGGTCAATGCCGCCACCGTCACCAACGCCGCCGGGTCGGGCGCCGGCGTTTCCAACACGGTCACGGTCCTCAATCCCGCGCCGTTCTTCCTGCAGGCCGCTTACCTGGCCAACAACTTGAGACTGACCCTTGAAGGCCAGGCCAGCCAGAACTATATCATCCAGGTTTCCACCAATCTCATCACTTGGACCAGCGTTTCCACCAACACGGCTGTCGGCGCCGGCCAGTTCACTTTCACCAACAGCCTGACCAACGCGCCGGCGCGCTTCTATCGCGCCCTCCATTTGCCGCAGTGATAGAGATTATGCATGAAACTTCTTGGCATCACCGGCGGCATGGCCATGGGCAAATCCACCGCCGGCCAACTGCTCCGGCAACTCGGCGTGGCGGTCATTGACACCGACGACACCGCCCGCCAGGTCGTGGAGCCTGGGCAACCCGCCCTGGCGGAAGTTCGGGAGAGATTCGGCCCCGCGATTTTCCTGCCGGACGGACGCCTGGACCGCAAGCAACTGGCCCGGCAAGTCTTCGCCCTTCCCTCCGCCCGCGCCGATTTGGAGGCGATCCTCCATCCGCGCATCCGGGCGGTCTGGATGGCCGAAGCGGACGCCTGGCGCAAAGCCGGCCGCCCCTGCGGCGCCGTCGTCATCCCCTTGCTCTTTGAAACCAGGGCCGAAGCGCTGTTCGATGCGACTATCTGCGTGGCCTGCTCCGCCGCCGCCCAGGCCCGGCGTTTGCGCGGGCGCGGCTGGGATGCCATCCAGATCGAACAGCGCCTGCAAGCCCAATGGCCGGTCGAAAAAAAAATCGCCCTGACCGATTTTGTGGTTTGGACCGGCGCCACCCTCGAAATCCACGCTGCCCAACTGCTGAAAATCATGGGGCGCCTTGTAGAAGATTCTGAGAAGCTGAAAAGCTGAAAAGCTGAAATGACTTCAGCGTTTCAGCGTTTCAGCTTTTTCCCCTGCTACTTCATGAGCAACATCTGGCGGGCGCGCTTGATCGAGCGGTTGAGCTGGCGCTGATAGTGGGCGGGCAGGCCGGTGTATTTGCGCGGAAGGATGCGGCCCTGGTCGGTCACAAATTGCTTGAGCAGGGCGACGTTCTTGTAGTCCAGCGCGTCCACGGTGAAATCAATTTTCGGCTTGGGCCGTGGAGTCCGGACTTCCAGGGAGGTGGTTTTGCCGCGGCTGCCGCGGGCGCCGGGCTTGTCGGTGTGGGTCTTGCGTGGCATAGGCTATTTTATTTCGCGATGGACCGTGTGGCGGCGCAGGGCCGGATTGTACTTCTTGATTTCCAATTTCTCGGTCTTGAGCTTCTTGTTGCGGGTGGTGGTGTAGCGGGAAGGGGATTTGCCTTCCTTGCGCGCCTCGGTGCATTCGATGGTGATGATTTCGCGGGGCATGTTATTCCTTCTCTTTGACGGGTTTTTCTTCGGCCTCTTCCTCTTCTTCGATCTCGCCGCCCCCGCTGGTGTCCACCGTGCCCAGTTGGCCCAAACGGCGCTGGCGCAAGGCCCCTTCGCGTTCAAGCTGGCTTTGGGCCTCCACGGTGAAACGGGTCCACGGGATGGCATCGAGCCGGGTTTTGGGAATTGGTTTTCCGGTCAATTCGCAGATGCCATAAGTTTTTTTCTCGATGCGCTTGAGCGCCTCTTCAATCTCGTAAATCGCGTCCTGGTCGGACGACAGCAGGCTCAACGCAAAATCGCGGTCAAAATTATCCGTCCCCGAATCCGCCATGTGCAGGCTGTAATTAGTCATCTCCTCGGCCGATTCCTTGGCCAGGCCGCTCATCTGCGCGAGCAGGCGCTCCCGCAATTCCAGCAGATGCTGGTGATACCCGGCCCATTCCGCCTTGATTTTGACCGGGCTGGCGCTGTTGCCTTTGGGCCTGGCGGCGCTCGTGCCCAAAATGGAAGCGGAGGTGGCCGAACACAGCGATTTCCTGGCCCTGGCCGGCTTTTCAATTTTCTTCATTGTCTTTTTTTTACTGCTCACACGATCCAACCCGTCTCGGCCGCCCAGGCGCGGGGAAGCGGTCCTGCCGCCTCCACCGCCTTGAGCGGGCGGGTGACTGTAGCAAAGAGCGTGAAAAACGCCACTTTTTTCTTTAAAAAAATTCGGGCCCGGGTATGACACAAAACTCTTCACCTTCCAGGTGGGGCAGAGCTGCCGCTCTGCCCTGAATTGTTGGGCGGCGCAGCAGCGCCGCCCTACCGGAGACTCTATTCCTTCTCAATGCAGGCGTAGGCGTTATGGTGGTGGATGCTCTCGTAATTCTCCGCTTCCGCCTTGTACCAGGTGACCTCGGGATGCGCGTTGAGCTTGAGGGCGACATTGCGCACCAAATCCTCGACGAAGACCGGGTTTTCGTAGGCCCGTTCCGTCACCGCCTTTTCGTCCTGCCGTTTCAGCAGGGAATACAACTCCGAGCTGGCTGAGCTTTCCACCAGCGCGATCAAATCTTCAATCCAAATGGCCTGCCGGGAACGCACCTGCACCGTGACCAGTCCCCGCTGGTTGTGGGCGCCATGCCGGCTGATGGCCTTGGAACAGGGGCAAAGCGTCGTCACCCCCACCCGCACCGTCAGCACAAAATCAATCTCCGGGCCTTTGGCCGTGGCATCGAACCGCGCCGTGTAATCCATCACGCTTTCCATTCCCGAAACCGGCGCTTTCTTGACCAGGAAAAAAGGGAATTCCATTTCCAGGTGCGCAGCGGCGCTTTTCAGCTTCGCCTGCATGGCCCGCAAGATGTCGGTGATATTCTCCACATGCACGACGCTGCCGTGCGCGTTGAGCACCTCAATGAACCGGCTCATGTGGGTGCCCTTGAATTCCTCCGGCAAATCCACATACATGCCGATGGTGGCGATGGTGTTCTGCAGCGTCCGCTCCTTGTCGCGGATTTGAATGGGAAAGCGCAGCCCGCGCACCCCGACCTTGGCGATGCGCAAACGGCGGTGGTCGCGCTCGCTTTGTTTGTCCGTCATGAAGACGGGTTTCGGCCCGGGTTTCGGCGGTGATAAACTCATGGTCCCCATAACTATATGCGGGGGAAAACATAACAGCAGGGCGAGCGATTGGCAAAGGCTATGTTGGTCAGCCCGCCAATTGCCGCAGGAGGGCGCAGAGGGCGGTGAGGCGCGGGGTGGCGACGCCGGCCCGCCGGGCCGCCCGCCAGGGCGCGAGGAAAAGGGCTTCCAATTCCAGTTCGTGGCCGCGCTCGAAATCCAGCAGGGTGGAGGCCTTGTAAGCCCCCATCCGGGCGGTGCGGGCCATATTGACATCGGCTTCGCTTTCGGATACGGCCAGACCCAGGGATTGGGCGCTGCGGATGGTTTCCATCATGAGTTCGCGCACCAACTGCGCCCAGCGCGGGTCGGCCAGCAATCGGTCGGTGGTCAGGCACGGCCCGCGCTTTTGTCCGGGTTCAAGCTGGCCGCGCAAAACCGCCTCCAGGCCCGCGCAACCGGCGACCCCCAGGCCGTTGAAAGGGATATTCCAAACCAGTTTTTCCCAGTGCGCCTGCTCCAGGTTTTCTCTGACGGCACACGAGACGCCGGATTGCGCGATGAGGCCGGCGATTTGATGGGTGCGCGGTTGGGAGGGGCGTCCAAATTCGCCCATGACGACGCTGCCGTGGGCGATGTGGTGGATTTTCCCCGGCGCCACCCGGTTCAAACAGACAAAGCAATGGCCGCCCAATGTTTTCTCCGGGCCGATGAGGGAGGCGATGAGCGCGTCGTTGCCCAGGCCGTTTTGCAGGGTGAGAACAGCCGTGGCGGGACCAACCAGCGGCGGGAGAAGTTCCGGCAGCGCGGGATTGGCCGTGGTTTTCAGACCGATGAGGACCAGGTCGGCGGGACCGATTTCCGCGGGACGCCGGGCGCACTTGGGGCGGACATGGAAATCACCCTCCACGCTTTGGATGTGAACGCCGTCGCGGCTGACAGCCTCGTAATCAGAACGGAGGAGAAAATGAACCTCCTCTCCGGCCCGGCAAAGGCGGGCGCCATAGTAGCTGCCCAAGGCGCCGCAGCCGAGGATGGCAATTTTCATCGGATGGAACGCATGGGAGCAAGTCACGGCCCGGCGGAGTTTCGCCCTGCCGTGAGAATGGAAGACTATTGGGGGCCGAGGATGGCGTTTTTGGCGGCCTGGGCGATGCGGAATTTGAGGACTCTTTTGGCCGGAATTTGGATGGGGGCGAGGGTTTTGGGGTTATGACCTATGCGGGCCTTGCGATTGGCGATGACGAGCTTGCCGATGCCCGGGAGGGTGAAAGTATCCTTGGCATGTTGGTAAGCCAGGGCGGCGAGGTGATCCAGGAGTTCCGTGCTGGCCTTTTTGGTGAGGCCGCTTTTGGCGGCAATTTCGGAAGCGAGTTGCGATTTGGAGAGTTTTCTTGACATAGTGTAAGCTCCGTTTCGTTGTTAGGTCAATGGTTCGCCATGTTGGCCATGGATCGTCGTCATAGGGCGGCGTGAGGCTTTATTAAATCGCTTCGCCGAAGCGGCGCAAGGAGAAAAATGAGGCAAAAGCTTGACTTGGCCGGAGAATGTATGAAGATCGCTCCATCATGGCCGCGTTGTTTACCATTCAAAGTGAGTTCCGCTACGAGATTGTGCGCAAGATCTTCGAAGGGGGAATGGGCGTGGTCTACGAAGCCGAGCAGCACGGCGCGCGCAACTTTGTCAAGCGCGTCGCCATGAAAGTCATCCGCCAGAACTACGCCAGCCAGAAACAATTCATCGAGAATTTCATTGGGGAGGCCAAGCTGGTGGCCGACCTCATCCATACCAACATCGTCCAAACCTACCATCTGGGCGAAGCCCGCGGGCTTTATTTCATCTGCATGGAATTGATCCACGGCGTCAATCTCGAGCAATTCGCCCAGCAGGTGGAGGAAAAGCGCCGCGTCGTGCCGGTGGAACTGGCGGTTTTCATCACCAGCCGCGTGGCGCGCGGACTGGCTTACGCCCACGCCAAAACCGACGAGTCGGGCAAAACACTCGGCATTGTCCATCGCGACGTCAGCTTCAAGAACATTATGATCGCCTTTGCCGGCGACGTGAAGCTAACCGACTTTGGCATCGCCAAGGCCCGCGGTTTTCTCCAGGACAACGAAGGGGAAGTGGTGGCGGGCAAGGCCGATTACATGAGTCCGGAGCAGGCCGACTTCCAGATCACCGACCGGCGCTCCGACATTTTTTCCGCCGGCGTCGTCCTGGGCAATTTGCTGCTCGGTTACAATATCTTCAAGGGCAACAACGCCGAGGACTCGCGCGACCGCATCATGTCCTTGCCGCTGCCCAACTTCAGCCAGATCAATCCCAAGGTTGACGCCCGGCTCAATGAAATTCTTCATCGCATCCTGGCGCGGGACCTGGCCAAACGCTACGCCACCGCGGACGAACTGCTCTACGATTTGGAGTATTATATTTATCACCAGGGCTACGGGCCGACCAACGAGACGCTCGGCAAGTTCATGCGCGAGATCTTCGGACAGAGTGGTCCGGCCGCCATGAGCGAGGACCAGGGCAAAACCATTGTCATGCCCAAGGCGTCCCTGCCCGTGTAGCCGAATGCGGCCGGCCCGCCCCTGCCGGTGGAAACTTGAAGACGAGAAGACCCAGGCTCAACCCTTCTCCCGCGGTCACGCTGGGATTGATCCAGTCCCGCTGCTCACCCGATCCGGCCGCGAATTTCGCCCGCGCCCTGGAGCGCATCACCGCCGCCGCCCGGCGGGGCGCGCAAATTATTTGCACACAGGAACTTTTTCGTTCCCAGTATTTCTGCCAGAGCGAGGACCACGAAAACTTTAAACTGGCCGAGCCGATCCCCGGCCCCAGCACCGGCGCCCTGCAAAAGCTGGCCCGCCGCCTCAAAGTGGTTATCATCGCTTCGCTCTTCGAGAGGCGCGGCGCCGGACTTTACCACAATAGCGCGGCGGTCATTGATGCCGACGGCAGTTTGTTGGGCGTCTATCGCAAGATGCACATCCCGGATGATCCGCTCTATTACGAAAAATTCTATTTTTCGCCGGGCGATCTGGGTTTCCGCGCCTGGCCGACCCGCTACGGCAAGATTGGCGTCTGCGTTTGCTGGGACCAGTGGTATCCCGAAGCGGCGCGCCTGACCGCGTTGCAAGGGGCGGAAATCCTGTTTTATCCCACGGCCATCGGCTGGCATCCGGCGGAGAAAGCCGGGCAGGGCGCGATGCAACACGGCGCCTGGGAAACCATGCAGCGCAGCCACGCCATCGCCAACGGCTGTTATGTGGCCGCCGTCAACCGGGTGGGCTGGGAAAAACCGGCCGGCGAACCCGGCCTGGAATTCTGGGGTCAGAGTTTTGTCGCCGGCACTTCCGGCGAGATTCTGGCCAGGGCCGCGGTGGACGAAGAGGAAACGCTGATTGTGCCGGTAGACCTCGGCCGGGTGGAAACCGCCCGCACCCAGTGGCCCTTCATGCGCGACCGCCGCATTGACGCCTACGGCGATTTGACCCGCCGGCTAATTGACTGATGGCAATTGCGGATTGCGAATTGCGAATTGCGGATTGGAACAGAAGCAAACGAAGGCAACAAAGAGAGATTTTTTCTTCGTTGCCTTTGTTTGCTTCTGTTCAATTTCCTTTCTTCAGACTGCGGATTGACAGGAATCCGGCGGTTGGTTAAATTCCGATAGTGAGTATTTCAGTTACACAAGCCCCGGCGACTCCGAAAAGTTGGACGGAAGAGGAGCTTCAAGCCCTGCCGGATGACGGCTACATCCACGAAGTGGTTGGAGGATCATTGGTCATGAGTCCAAAAGACAATTTCGAGCATGGAGACATTTGTATCCGGCTTTCCACCGCTCTGCACGTCTTTGTCCGCGCCCGGAAGCTGGGCGTGGTGCTGGACTCCAGCACCGGTTTCTGGATGCAAAACCGCAACTGCCGCGCCCCGGATATTTCTTTTATTGCCAAATCCCGGCTGCGTGGATGGAAGCGGGCGCCGGCCGCTTTTTTTGAAGGCGCGCCGGACTTGGCGATTGAGGTTTTGGCCCCTTCCAACACGGCGGCGGAAATTTCCGAACGGCTGGAGGACTTTTTTGCCAGCGGCACGCAGTTGGCGTGGATCATCCATCCCGAAGAACAACTTGTTGAGATTTGCCACTCGCCTGTACAACGGAAGATGCTCGGTTCCGGCGCTGGTCTGGATGGCGAGAGCCTCCTGCCGGGTTTTCAATACTCCATCGCCGACCTTTTCCGGGAGTGGGATTGGGACTGATTGCGGATTGTGGATTGCGGATTGCGGATTGGAACGGAAGATAACGAAGTCTTGAATTGGGAAAGGTGGATGTTTTCAGTTCTTTATTCTCTATTCAGAATTCACTATTCTCAGCAGATTGCGGATTATGAAAGAGGATCAGCCGAGTGTTTGGATTACAGGTGCAAACGGCTTGATCGGCCATCATGTGGCGCTGGCCGCGGCGAAGTTTGCGCCGCATTTTCATGTCATCCCCCTGGCGCATGCGGACCTTGATTTAACCGACTTCGCCGCAGTCGAGAAGAAATTTCGCGCCGACCGGTCGCAATGGGTGATTCACTGCGCCGCCCTGTCGCGGGCCGCCGATTGCCAGGCCGACCCCGCCGCCGCCCGGCGGCTGAACGTGGATGCGGCGGCCCATCTGGCCGCCCTGGCGGCGGAGGGCGGGTTCATCTTTTTCTCCAGCGACCTGGTTTTTGACGGGCGGAAAGGCGGCTACGTGGAGTCCGATCCGCCCAACCCCTTGAATATTTACGCGGAAACCAAGGCCGCCGCCGAGGAAATCATCCTGCGCAACCGTCGGCACATCGTGCTCCGTGCCGGGCTGAACAGCGGGACTTCGCTTTCCGGCCGCCGTTCCTTCAACGAGGAGATGGCGGCGGCCTGGCGCGCGGGCGGGAGCGTCAAACTATTTATTGACGAATTCCGCTGCCCGATCCCGGCGGCGGTGACGGCGCGGGCGGTCTGGGAACTGGCCCGGCCGGGCTGCGCCGGCCTTTATCATCTGGCCGGGAGCGAACGGCTTTCCCGCGTGGAAATCGGGCGGGTGGTGGCGGCGCGCCATCCCGAACTGGCGGCGCGCATCGAGGTTGCCTCGCGGCGCGATTACCGCGGGCCGCCGCGTCCGGCGGATGTTTCCCTCCATTGCGGCAAGGTGCAGGCGCTGCTCTCCTTTCCCCTGCCCGCCTTCAGCGCCGTCGCCGAATTGTGAAGCTCCATGCAACCGGTGGGTCTTGATGGGTCAGGATGGTAGGGCGGGCAGTCCACTGCCCGCCGCGGCGCGCACGGAGTGCGCGCCCTACCACCCAATCGTGACGCACCACTGGTTTAGAAAAGGGCGCGACTCCTGTGCGCTCACTCGGCAGGGTATTCCCACACCCAGTCGCCTTCCGTCTGATCGAACAAGGTCTTTCCCGGAACGCCGCCGTCGTCCTTTTCATTCCAGCCGACGGAGTAAAGAACAAATCGGCCGTCATCATTGCGGCGGTATTTGTAGGGCTGGCCGCCGATCACATCGTTGGGCAGGCGGGACATGAACTGCGGCGTCAGCGCCTCCAGTTTTTCAGGATATTGCCCGTGAGCCAAACGGTATCTCTCCAAAGCGCAGGCGATGGCCGCTTGGTTGGCGCAGGTCTGGGGCGTAACGGCGCGTTCCGGCAAAGGTCCGAGATGCAGCAGCGTTGCCGCTATGAGCTTGTGGTGCAAGGCGGCTTTGAGGACCGAACCACGTTGTTGTTCGAGCGATGCGCCGGCAGCAGATGGGGCATTGTGGGGTGTAACCTTTTTCGCCGCAAAATCCACGACGCCCTCGAACTGATCCTCGAATTGCCTGCAGCAATTCAACTTCTCCTGGTCATACCATCCGGCCGGCATGACCCATCCGATCCATTTGAAAACTTCACTGGGAAGCCGCTTCGCGCTGGAAGAATCAGGAGGCCGCATATCTGCAAGAACCGCCAATCCCTGCTGCTTGATCCGATCACACCTCAGAACCACGACCGCGCGTTCCTCCTTGAGAGCCTGGTCCAGATCGCCCACAAAGTCGCAGGCTCAGAACACCGCATCCGCCGGATTTCAGTCTGATACCAATTTGAATACCATTTTCAGTTTAGTGCCTGGAAAGGTGGTTTCTGTGGCATTGAGTTCTTCCGCCATTTTGGCGGCCAACTGATCCGA
>Ga0326728_10001213_pt1 | contig 92444 bp, 62 predicted proteins | sample MB3enrmetagenome_FD_207602 | JGI IMG/M metagenome (GOLD analysis project Ga0326728, IMG submission 207602) | Lab enriched peat soil microbial communities from McLean, Ithaca, NY, United States - MB31MN | ecosystem: Environmental > Terrestrial > Soil > Wetlands > Peat | place: USA: New York... | reverse complement strand
TTTCAATGGGATGCGCGGAACATGTAACATGTTACAAATTGTGGGGCGGCGATGAAATTCTGAGAGATGATTTCTCAGATCTGGCCGTGCTAGAAACTAAAGCCCACCGAAACTCACCTAGATTAGATGTCCGTTCAGTAAACAGCACTCGGGCATGGCAGGCCGTCGAGCGGCTCCCACGTGGGCTGGCAGGTCTTCGCTGGCGCAAAGCCGCGCACACCAACCGAGCAGCTTGAGGGCCACCGATTCTACCGCGTCTCAACGGTCAATCGATGACCCGCCGCGTCCCATTTCAAAAGCGCCCAATGGCCCCTCTGGCCGAGCTCTGCCGCCTCAGGCGAGTTTACCGCGAACAGTGGCACGTCCAGGCGAACCAGAAAATACCGCAGCGTCGCTTCTGCCCCAAAAGGATAAAACCCCGCCGGCAGCCCGTCGTAGACAAACTCCGTAACCGCGGGCCCGTTCTTAAGGAACTTCTCCACGGTGGTCATCCACACGCGGATGTCGCCATCCTGCCGCAGCGTGGCGTCTCTCTGAACGTCCAGCGAATGGATGTCGAGCGGCAGCCATGCCAGCAAAAAGACCAGAATCGCCAGCGGCTTCACTCGTTCCGCCAGCCCCGCCATCGCCACCGCCAGCCCGGTGAAGGGCAGATAACAATAGGCGCTGAAAATTCGCCCCGGCAGGCACAGCAGCGGCACGAGATACAGCCCGAGCATCGCCAAGCCGAACCAGGTGCGCCGGTTGCGCGCTATGGCCGCTCCCACAGGCAATAGAAATCCGAGATATGGCAGCAGGAATACTTTCCCGGCATAGAATGGAGCCGTCTGGCCCAGCGTGTGCCGGGACAGGTGGAACTTATAAGGTGGGGCAGTCACCGGGTTGAGCACCAGCGCCTGCAGCGTGAACGAAAAGGATGCAACCAAAAACGGGGCCAACATCTTCCAGCGGTGGCTGCCGAACCACAGTTCATAGCACACCAATACCAGCGGCAGCATCACCGCCAGTTCCTTGGATCGGTACGCCAGCCAGAACGCGATAAAGCTCAGTACCCAGTTTCCCCGCGCCCAAAGCCAGGTGCTGGCCAGGCTGAAAGTGCCGCACAGCAGGTCGAATACGAACATGGGCTTCCAGAAAACGTCGAACAACGCCGCGTGCAAAGCGAAGAAGATCACCCCCACAGCGGTTGCCGCCGGCGGCGCCCCCAGGCGGCGTATCAACAGCCATAGCATCCAGGCATTCACAAGGTGGATCGCATGAATGACGCCGACATATTTCGGAAAATCCAGTCCGAATAACCCTTCGGTCAGCCGAAAATAATAAAACCCGACCGCTCGAAAGCTGCCTGCAAACACCGGTGTCACGGCGCCCTTGAGAAATGCAATCGCGGGACCCCATCGAGTCCAGGCCATGGAATTGATTTCGTCGTCCTGGAAGTAGCCCTGGTAGGCCTGCCGATTCAGGATCAGAAACGCTGCGGCCAGAAACAGGAACAGGGCGCAGCCGGTTCTTCTCGACACGGTAACTGGAGTTGTCATCGCCTCAGAAACAAGCATCACCCACTTCCGGTACGGAAGCAAACGCAGCCGGCCCGGATGCGGCACGATAACATGAATGTGTTGCACGGGGCTCGTGGAAGAGCCATCCTTGCCCTCGGCGGGACAGCGGCCGCCGGCGTTCGTGCAGGTGTCTTCAAGGGCATGCCGGAGGCCGTCGTTAGTGCGGGCCCAAGCCGCACTCTGTGTTCGCCCAGGGACGTGACGGAAGACCGCGGCGCCGTTCGGCTCGACCGTCCCAAGCGAAACCGGATGTTGCGGTAAGCGTGCTATACGTCATGCATCGCAGCGGTGCTGGTGCGGATGAAGCGGAACCCGGGGCGAATCCGCAGATGGAGGTTCCTTGATAGACAAAGACCTCGTGATTGGTTTGGACAGTAGCACATCGGCAACCAAGGCGATTGCTTGGACGCGAGAGGGCCTGTCCGTGGCCGAAGGGCGCAGTCCGATTCCGCTGGCGAGTCCGGCGCCGGATTGGTATGAGCAGAATCCTGACGATTGGTGGACTTCCGCGTGCGCCGCATTGCGGGAGTTGCTGCAGCGGGTCTCGCCGGGGCGAATTGCGGCCATCGGCATTTCCGCCCAACGCGAGACGTTTGTTCCTTTGGCGGCGGATGGCAGCCCGGTGCGGCCGGCTATCGTTTGGATGGACCGGCGCTGTGGCGACGAGGTCGCTTGGCTCAGCGCTCAGGTGGGCCGCGACCGAATCCACGAGATTTCGGGAAAACCGGCGGATCTCGCGCCGGTTGCCTATCGAATGGCGTGGATGTTGCGCCATGAACCCGAGGCATACAGCCGCACGGCCATGTTCGCGGATGTCCACGGATACCTCACATGGCGGCTCACCGGGCATTTCCGGACTAGCACGGCGAGTGCCGATCCCCTGGGCCTTTTCGATATGCGGAACAAGGCCTGGTCTGAGGAGATTTTGAGAGCTCTCCAGGTGCAACCCGAGCAATTACCTCTCACCATTGCTCCGGGGGGTGTGGCCGGCGACGTAAATGAAAAGGCCGCGGCGCTAACTACGGTCCCAGCCGGTACGCCGGTAATCGCCGGCGGCGGCGACGGACAAGCTGCTGGCCTGGGTGTGAATGCGCTGACGTCAAGCCGTGCCTATTTGAATTTGGGGACGGCCGTCGTGGCCGGGGTCCATTCCACGGAGTACCGGGTCGGGCGGGCGTGGCGCACCATGGGCAGTTGCGGCGGAGACGGATACTACCTTGAGACGAGCCTGCGAAGCGGCACCTTTCTCATCGATTGGTTTTTGGACAACTGCACCGGCGGAACCGGCCGGCACGACGTTCGCGAACGCCTGGAAGCCGAGGCCGCCAGTCTCCCGGCCGGTAGTGGAGGGGTATTGGCGGTGCCCTATTGGGGCGCGGTAATGACGCCATACTGGGATCCGGACGCGCGCGGCTGCCTGCTGGGGCTCACCGGCGCTCATCGTCCGGCGCACATGTACCGCGCGCTTCTGGAGGGGATCGCTTTGGAGCAAGCCATGGTGACAACCATGATCGAACAGGACGCCGGAATTCACGTTCAGGAATTTGTCGCCATTGGAGGTGGGGCAGAGAGCAGTTTGTGGTGTCAGATCATCGCTGACGCCTGGGGCAAGCCGGTCAAACGCTCACGGACGGTGGAAGCTTCCAGCCTGGGGGCGGCCATGTGCGCGGCGGCGGGAGCCGGCTGGTTCGAGGGCGTGCCGGAAGCGGGAGAAGCCATGAGCGCCGAGATCACGCGCGTAACCGAACCGTGCGGGGACCGCGTACTCCGCTACACCGAACTGCTGGAAATCTACCGCCAAATCTATCCGCAGTTGCGGCAAACTTATCGGAAACTGGCTCGCTTTGTTGCCGGATGCTGATGGAATGTGGCAACGTTCACGAGTCCTGGACGTAGTGGCGGCCAATCGGGCGCGGGGATCGAGTGCCGGTTTGCCGGGGCCACCACGGCGGCGGCGAATAGGAGAACGACCAAACAGGCGGCGCATCCTCGGCGGCTCTGACCAGTAGCGTTAGCGGCGCGCCGCAGCGCCGGACAAATCTGCGGGCAGGTGGTGGTTCAATATTGGTTAGGTTCTTAGACCCCAATTCGTAAACCAAGCTACTTCAACAACTGGAGCCGGTTGCAGTTGCGTGACCGTGTGCTCCTTCTGTCTTCTGACTCCTGACTTCTGTCTTCCAAATCCTGAAGGGATTTCAAGGGCGGAGACTTTGCTTAGAATCTTAGATCGAAGATCGTAAACAAGAATACTTCAACATTTCCCCAAGGTCAGGTTGGCGGGCTGAAGCCCGCCCCACCAACAAGCCAGACGTGGGGGGGGCTTCAGCCGGCTTCAGCCGGCTTCAGCCCGCCATTCGGCCGTGAGTGTAAGCACAAATGTGGCATAGCCGGAGCGCCATAGAATCCGCGACGATCGTTCGCACGAGATCGCGCGACGCGCGCCACCAGCCGAAAAAGTTTTTGCCGCTGACGTGTGCGGCTGACACAGGGACCCAATTGTCGCCGTGGGTCTGCAGGAAGTCGGCTGGCGCGACATTTACCGAACGCGTGTCCGATCGAAGACCGCAACCGAGCGCTTTGAGCGCGCTCTCCTTAACACTCCACAGCAAGGTCACCACCTGATCCCGCCTGTCAACCGGCGTTCTCGCCACCAGTTCCCGCTCCTCATCGGTGAAGTAATCGACAAGGAAAACCGGGCAGCGCGGCTCGACCGTTTCGACATCGCACCCCAACTCGGCCCCAGCCGGTGCGACCACGCACAGCCCGACACCGAGACTGTGGCTGAGCGAGAGCTGCATAGGCGCAGCCCGGCCGTGAAGGAAAACCTCGGGTGAGCCCGAGGGCGCCGGCCGCAGTTCAATCCCGGCCAACACTCGCTCGGTGCGCGGGAGGTTCAAATACAGGGCGGCCGCCTGTTTCGCCGTCCACCGTCCCAGGCGCCAGTCGGCGCGCCGTTTGGGGATCTGCAGACCGTTCAGCCGGGCACGTTCGCCTTCGCTCAGCCACCAATCCCCGGAGGGCACATCGCTGGCGCTTTGTTCCAACCAGCAGACATCCACGAGCTACACCGCCGCAGTCTGTGCCAACGGAAAAATCCGGGCATCCACGTCCTCGCGGAACACCACGGTCCGATAGCCGCTTACATGCAAGTACCTGGTGCCGGCGCGGTCCACCACGTCGGCGTCGAAACTCCCCGGCGCCGCGCCTGCCGTCACCACAGTGAACAGCGGACCGCCCGCGGCATCGGGCGAGCGATAGATTGAAACCCGATCGACATGCCGCGGCAGCCCCATGCGATGATTTACCGCCATCTCAAACAGGCCCGCCGTCTGGAAGCAAAGCTCGATCAGCCGCGGCGCAATGATGAGCGGCTGATCGCTGGGGTGATGATTGCTGGGAAGGCCGGCCGCCATCTCACCGACGGCGCCGTTCTCATCCCACCACGCCCGTTTTAGCACCCGATAAGCCGGGCCGTGGAAGTAGACGCGGTAAATTTCCTCGGCGTCAATGACCGATCCGTTCGGGGCGCCCAAGTCGAGGCCGCCCGCCGGTTCGCGAAGTTGAGCCGCTAAGCGTACGCGGCCGGTAAAATGCGTTTCGATCCGCGCATCTGCCTGATTGGCGAGGACACGGCGGCCGGTCAACCGGCAATCCGCGGCCAAGCCGTCGCCCTCGGGTTCGAGTCGCGCCTCGATCGTGACCGCTCGCGGCTCGCTTCGATAAAACTTGAACGGCGCCAGGAATTCCACATCCTCGACTGCTTCCACCTGCCAGCCGGGAGCCATCGATAGCGCCGCCTCCGCGAACCCCTCTATGCCCATCACGCCTGGCAACACCGGCGTGCCGTCGATGCGATGATCGTCGAGGAATGGTTGGACAGCGGGGTCGAGCGGGGTCTCAACCGTTAGACGGCCGCCGAGATCCAATCGCGCCGTGCCGAACATTGGCCCTTGAGGCAAGTCCTGCATCAGCCCACCCGTTGCATCCCATTCCTGCAGCAGCGCGCCGAGCCGCCCGGCCGCCACCACCTCGCCGCTCGCGCCGCCCGTGGTCAGCTCGCGCCGAATCCAGGGAACGCCGGCTTCGGGAGGCAGCATATCGATGCCGGCCCTCTCCATCACCTTCGGGATGGAGCCGCGCGTGGCCATTCCGATGCCGCCCCACGCGGTCCAGTCGATGGCCATCGCTCGGGTCGCGGGCCTCGTCCGGCGGAAGCTCGAGGCGATCTTGCACAGCAAGTCGTTGGCCGAGCTGTAATCCGTCTGGCCCCCGTTGCCGAACCGGCCGGCAATCGAGCTGAACCCGATCAATGCCCGGAGCGGCATTTCGCCGATGGCGCTGAGCAGGTGGAACAGCCCCTCGCTCTTGACGTCGAAGACCAGATCGAACTCACGCTGGTCCTTATCCTTCAGCAGATGGCTGCGGTCGATGCCCGCAGCGTGCAGCAGCACGTCGATGTGCCCGCTCCGCAGCCGAACGTCCTCGATGACCTTCGCCACGGCCTCGCCATCCGTGAGGTTGACGCTGTAATAATGGGCGGCGCCGCCGGCTACGCGCACCGCCTCGATGGCCGCGAGCGCCGCTTGAGCGCGCTCCACGGCAGCCAGTTCCTTTTCCACCAGGACTGGCGTGGCCCGCTCACCGCGCGCCTGCAGGCGTGCAAAGAGGTCGCGCTTCAGGCCCTCCTTATCGGTGGCGAAGCGCGCGATATCGGGATTGGCGGCATCGGGCTCCGGCACCAGATCCAGCAGGTAGAATGTGCCGCCAGAAGCCGCTGCCAGATCGGCCGTGATGGCGGACACGATGCTGCCCGCCGCCCCGGTAACCAGGAACACGCTGTTCTTGTCCAGCGTCATGCCGGGTTGGCCGTCGGCGGCAGGACGTTCCTCCAGTCCGACAGTCCACCGATGGGTCCCCTGATAGCCGATCTCGACCGCTCCCGGATCGCGCAGCGTCTCCTCAATGAGCACGCCGGCGACGTCCGCCGCGCTGCGGGCCGTCTCGAAATCGAGGGCCTTCACCAGCGCGTCCGGCCGCTCTCGCTTGTATGCTTTCGTGAAGCCAGTAACGGCGCCGCCGAGAGGGGCGGTCGCGCCGGCCTCGCCGTAGCCGTGCTGTCCGCCGAGGCGCGTCGCGGAGATCAGGAATGTTTCCGGCGCCGCAACCTGGCCGTAGAGCGTGCGCATGGTCCGGTAGAACGACTTGAGCCGGATCTCCACGGCCTCGCGCCAGCCGGCCAGCGTCAAATTCCTGAGGTCGCCTTCGTCATCCAGCGCAGGCAGCCAATAGACTCCTTGCACCGGTGCGGTCGAAAGCATTTCGGCTGTCTGCACGACTTCGACGCCCAGCACGCGCAGCTTGTCGGCCAGCGCTTCGGCCACGCCGCACCGGTCGGGCATGACGAAAACGCGCCGGCAGGCTTCGAGCGTCACGCGGGTTGGCTTGCATAAGCCGAGCGGCGGGCGGAATGCCGGAATGGGCACGCGGCGCGGTATCGCGCCGGCCGCCTCGAAGGACGCAAGATGCCGCTGCGCCTCTTCACGCCGCTCGGCTGCCGGATGGGCGACGGCCTCAGCCTGCCGCTCTTCGGCGAATCGAATCACATGGGCCAACGTCGGAAAGTCGCGCAATCGCAGCGTCTGGTCACGCGGGATCTTGTAGGCCTCGCGCACCGACGCGAACATCTCGGCCTGTTTCACGGTGTCGATGCCGAGGTCCGCTTCGAGGTCGAGGTCCAAGTCCAGCATCTCTTTGGGGTAGCCGGTCTTTTCAGCGACAATATCGAGCACCGTATCGCGGACGGTCCGGTCAGTGGGGGCCGAAGCTGGCGAAGGCGCGACTACTGCGGCCGCGGGGACCGCTGCTGGGACTGTCAGATCGGGCCGCCGATCGTACACGAACTGAATCACGCGCGCCAGCGTCGGGAAATCGCGCAGCTTCAGATTCGGGTCGCGCGGAATGTTGTAGGCCTCGCGGATGGACGCGAACATTTCGGCCTGCTTCACGGTGTCGATGCCCAGGTCCGCTTCCAGATCGAGGTCCAGATCGAGCATATCTTTGGGGTAGCCCGTCTTCTCGATCACCAGTGCGAGGATTCGTTCCTGCACAGGGTCCTCGCCCGGCGCGGAGGCGGGAGCTGGCGCGACTACTGCGGCCGCGGGGACCGCTGCTGGGACTTTCAGGTCGGGCCGCCGATCGTACACGAACTGAATCACGCGCGCCAGCGTCGGGAAATCGCGCAGCTTCAGATTCGGGTCGCGCGGAATGTTGTAGGCCTCGCGGATGGACGCGAACATTTCGGCCTGCTTCACGGTGTCGATGCCCAGGTCCGCTTCCAGATCGAGGTCCAGATCGAGCATATCTTTGGGGTAGCCCGTCTTCTCGATCACCAGTGCGAGGATTCGTTCCTGCACCGGGTCCCCGCTCGGGCCGGGAGCGGGGGCTGCGGTGGCGGGCGGCGGAGCAGCGGGCTTCGACGCCTGCGTGAGCGGCGCCACAACATTCGCCGCTTGTGCCGAAGCTTGTTCCGCCGTCTCCACACGGGCTGGCACACCAGCATCGCGCACACGAAGAGTGCGATGCACCACCTCCAGGTCTGCCGCATGGCCCGCGATCCGGTCGAGCCAGTTCTGCCATACCGTTTGGTCGGCGATCCGATAGCTATAACCCAGCGCATTGGGACTCCGCCGCACGCCGGCAGCCGCCACTCGCCGCATCAGGGTCATGCTGATCTGCGAGCCGAACCCGGCGCCTAGCCGCAGCGCGTATTCGACGGGATAAGCGCCGCCCCTCGACAAGTTCAACGCTCCAAGCTCGGGGTCGACTTCCTTGAAATTGGCCACGGGAGGCACGCATCCCGTCTCCAGCGCCTTGACCGCCACCACGTCTTCGATCCCGGTACCCATCGCATGGCCGGTGAAGCCCTTGGTATTGGCGATCACGATTCGGTCCGCGCCATCGCCGAACACCGCCCGCAGAGCGTGAATTTCCGCGGACGCGCTCCCGCCCCGCGCCGGCGTGTACGTCTCGTGAGAAACGAACACCGTGCTGGGCGCAATCTCCTCGCGCCGGATCCCGCTCGCCGTTTCGGCCTGCCGGACCAGCTCTTCCATCACTCGGTGGATGTGCCGGTCGTCCAAGCGGGTGCCGTGGAATGCGCTGTTCGCAACCACCGCGCTCAGCACTTCGCAAATGGGCCGAAGCCCACGCTCCTCGGCGGCATCCGCGCTTTCCACCACCAGCGCCGCCGCGCCCATCCCCATGATCATGCCGTGGCGCCGGCGGTCGAACGGTACGGCGGCCTCCTCCACGACATCGTCGGTCGCCGCCGCGCCGCTGGCCAGGAAGCCCGCACCGAACCACTCGATCAGACGGTCGGTTGTGATGTCGTCCGCCGAGATGACAATCACCCGGCGGCACCGCCCGGCGCGGATCCAATCCTGCGCCATCGAGACCGCGGCGGTGGTGCTCGCGCACGCAGAATTGATCTGTATGTTGGGGCCGCGGGCGCCGATCAGCTCGGCGAACTGCGAGTGGCCCATGGACAACACCCGGAACAGGAAACGCCGGTCGAACTCGAACGGTTCTCTCGCAATGGCCTCCCGCAGTTCCGCGATACGCCGGTCGATCTCCTGCCGCATTGCCGGCTGGCCGTTGGTGCGCGCGCTCAAATCCTCCAGCATGGCCAGTTGGTCGCGGCGCGAGCGATCGGCGAAGTAGCGCGTCATTTCATCCGCGAAGGAGTCGTAGCCCGGGAAGACGGACGCGAAGATTACGCCGGTGTCATCCCGCAGGGCATCGGGCAGCCCCCATCGGTCGGGCAGTTGGGTGCCCTTGCTGGTGCTCTTGTACCGCATGGTCAGGGGGATGCCGGCATCGCGCAGCGCGTCGATGCCCGCGGCTATCGCCAGGCCGGTGACGCGGTCGAGCGCCGCGATCCGCTCCGGCGAAATGCCGAACTCTTTGCCCAGATCGAACGTGCCGCCGCGCGCCGCCAGCTTGATCGTTTCTCCCGGATTGCGGATCTGTTCGAAGGTCGGGCCGCCGTTGTCGCTCTTTACCAGGCGCGTGATGTGTTTGTCCAGCATGGCTCGGCGGAAGCGCGTCGGAATGGTGTCAATGAACTGCTCGCCGCGCAGTATCCGGGCCACGTTGCTGTCGTCGAAGATGCGCTCGGTCCCCGGCAGCCCCAGCGACGCGCCGGTGATCACAATCGGACGGTCCGTAGGGCGTTGCTCCGCCCGAACGGGTTCGGCATTCGCCTGCGTATCGGCACGTCCCGTCCCCAAGCCCGCCGAGTAGAGGCCGCACAGCGCCTGGTTGAAAGCCGTGGCATCCTCGAATTTCGGATGATTGGTAAACAGTGCGAGTACGTCGCTGCGCTCGCCCAGGACGTCTTCCACGAAGCCTTGCAGCGCTTTTTTCGGGCCCACTTCCACGAACACCCGCGCGCCGGCCTCGTACAGCGTGCGCAGTCCCTTAACGAACTGCACGGGCGACGCCACTTGCCGCGCCAGGATGTCGAGCATGGCGGGGCGCGCGTCCGGGCCCGATGGATAAAACTCCCCATTCACGTTGGCGACGATCGGCAATTTGCCCGGCTGCAGCCGCAAGCGTTCCAATACCTGCCTCAACGGCCCGCTCGCGGGCGCGACGATGGAGGTGTGGAAAGCATGGCTCACGGGCAGCGGCACGGCGTTGTAACCGGCCTTCAGGAATGCCTCGACCGCGCGTTCCACAGCGACGCTTGCACCGCCGATCACGGCCTGCTTGTCGCTGTTGAGGTTGGCGATCACCACGTAACCGCCGATGGTTTGCAGAATGCGTTCGATCTCCGGCAGCGGGGCGAACACCGCCGCCATGCGGCCATTGTCCGCCATCGAGACGCGCGTCATTTCCCTGCCCCGCGCGCTCACGGCTTCCAGTGCGTCGGCGAACGGCAGGGCGCCGGCCGCGCCCAATGCGCCATACTCGCCCAAGCTATGGCCCATGGTCATGTCAGGCTGGATGCCATAGGCGTCCAGCAGGCGCGTCAGCGCCAGATCGGCCGCCAGCACGGCTGGTTGGGTGATGGCCGTCTGCCGCAGGTCTTCTTCGGCCTGCGCCACGGCGGCGCCGTTGGCCGTGTCCACGAAGATATAGTCGCTCAGGGGCTTGCCGAGAATCGACGTCATCACCCCGTCGGCTTCTTCGAACGTGCGGGCCACAATCGGCTCCGCGGCGCGAAGGGCGCGCAGCATATTGACGTACTGCGACCCCTGGCCCGTGTACAGGAACGCCACCTTGGGTGCGGGTCCGTGGCCGCGGAAGATACCTTGCGCGCGCAGCGCCTTCCACACCGCCGGCTGGCGGGACTCGAGAGCTTTCAGGGCTTTCGCGCACTTCTCCGCCAGATCGGCGCTGTTGCCATAGTCGATGACGACGCGCTCCGGCGCGCGCAGGTCCGCTTCGAGGGGCGCGACGGCTGCCGGCGCCCGGCCCGCCTCGGCGTTCGTTTGGACGGCGCGCAGACGCTCGGCGAGCTCAGACTCGGACGCCGCGCCCGCTACCAGCGCTCCGCGTAAAGGCGCTTTGGCGGATGGGGCGTGGGCACTCGTGCCGGCGCTTGGCTTCGACGCTACGCCACCACCTGGCGGGCTGAAGCCCGCTCCACCGCTGGCATCAACCGGTCTTGGTGTGGCGGGCTTCAGCCCGCCGGCCGGTGACGCTTCTCCAATCGCCGCCGAACGCTTGCCGTTTCCAGTCAGCCTGTGCGGAACGTACTCCTCCATCACGATATGGAAATTGGTCCCGCCGAATCCAAACGCGCTGACGCCCGCACGCCGGACGCCATCCGCCGTTTCCGTCCACGGCCGCAGTTCCGTGTTGACGTACAATGGCGTGAGCGAGAAATCGATATTGGGGTTGGGATGCTCGCAGCGGACGCTCGGCGGCAGCAGCTTGTCGCGCAACGCCAGCGCCGTTTTCAGAATGCCCGCGGCGCCCGCCCCGCTTTTCAAATGCCCGATGTTCGATTTGACCGACCCGAGCGCGATCGGGTGGCCATTGGCCCCATTCTGCCGCAGCACCTCCACCATGCTCTCGACCTCGACCACATCGCCCACGCTGGTCGAGGTCCCGTGGCCTTCGATGAGCGTCGCGGTGGCCGGCGAGAGTCCGGCGTTCTGCCACGCGCGCTCGATCGCGATCTTCTGCCCGATGGGGTTGGGCGCCGTGATGCCCTTCCCTTTGCCGTCACTCGACCCGCCGACTCCGCGCATCACGGCATAGATTTTGTCGCCGTCGCGCTCTGCGTCGGCCAGTCGCTTCATTAGAAAAATCGCCGCGCCTTCCCCCATGACGAAGCCATCAGCGCCCTCGGCGTATGGGCGCGACCCCGTCGCCGAGAGCGCCCCGATCTTGCAGAACTTCACGAAGGTCGAGGCCCCCATGTTGCGGTCCACCCCGCCCGTGACAGCCACATCGAAATCGTGCGCGATGAGCCCTTCCGCCACCGCGTGGATGGCCGCCATGGCCGAGGCGCATGCCGCATCGCACACGTAGTTCGGGCCGTGGAAGTTGTAGAGGTTCGCGACCCGCCCGGCCAGACAGTTGGAAAGTTCGCCGGGCATGGTGTCTTCCGTGATCGGCGGAAGACGGTCGCCTATGCGCGCGCGCCACTCCCGCGAAATGTCGCGCCGCACCGCCGCGGGCAGAGCAGAAAAAGCAGCACTCTCGTCCAATTCCCGGGAATATTCCGGGAAGAGCGCGCGCATCACCGTCAAGTAATGTTTCTCTCCGGCCATCGCGTTGCCGAGGATGACGGCGGTGCGCTCGGAGTTCAACGGCCGCTCCGGGAACCCGTAGTCGGCCAGTGCGTCGCGGGTGCAGGCAATGGCCCAGCGTTGCGCCTCATCCATCGCCTCGGCGACGCGTGGCGGGATGGCCAGCCGCCACTTCAGCGGCTCCCACACCGATTCGCGGACCCAGCCCCCGATTTTGGAATACGTCTTGTCCGGCGCGTTATGGTCAGAGTCATAGTAGAGTTCCGGGTCCCACCGGTCCGGGGTGACCTCGCTGATGCTATAACGCCCGGCTTTGATGTTCTCCCAAAATGTCGAAACGTTAGGCGCGTCGGGCATGATAGCGCCCGCCCCCACAATTGCGATTGCTCGATCGGCCGTGTCCTGCATTGTCTTTCTCCTGTAATTGCAGCTCCCCGCGGGGGGTGCTTCAGGCGACGTGCGCAACGGCCCGGGTGGCCCTGCCGTACAACACGTCGGCAACGAAATCCATATCGGGAACGAGCCCGATCTGCGCGCGGCGGATGGCTGAGAGATTCAGCGCCGCCTCGAAAGCAGCCACCTCGCCATCGCCGGCAGCCGCCGGCGTGGCGCCGACGATCCACCGCAAGCCTTCCTGCGCTACCCGGAGGGCCGCGTCGCGCGCGAAGATCCGCGAAATCGCCGCCAGGGCGGGCGCATCGAATCGCTGATTGGCCTTCTCGTTGAGCCGCCCTTCCGCCAGGAGCGCCGCGCGGCGCGCCAGACTGCCAGCGCACTCCGCAAACGCGATCCATTCGCCCAGACGGAGCAGAATGTGCTGGTACCGGGTCAGCCGGCCGATCCGCGCCCGCTCCATCACCTCGGCCAGCGCGTGCAGAGCCAGTGCCGCCCACCCCGCGCCTACGTCGGGGTGGCGCGCATCCAGCGTTTCGAAGTCGCGCGCCCGGTCGTGGTAGTGGCGTCCGCGCGTCTTGAGATGCAACTGCCAGCGGTCGCGGCTGATAGTCATCTCCATGATTTCGGAGGTGCCCTCGTAAATGGTCGTGATGCGAACGTCCCGGCTGATTTTCTCCACCATGTATTCGTGGGTGTAGCCGTAGCCGCCCAGCGCCTGGATGCTCGCGTCCGCGGCCAGATTGCCGGCCTCGGTCGACATGTATTTGGCGATCGCGCCCTCGGTATTCAGATTGCCCTCGCCGGCGTCGATCCGCTCCGCGGTCTCCTCAATTGAGGCGCGGCCGGCCTCGAGTCGGGCCACGTTCGGCACGATCAGCTTGTGGGTATAGCCCTGCTTCTCGGAGAGCGGCGAGCCCGCCTGGATCCGCTTGGCCGAGTATGGAATCGCCCGATCGAGCGCCGCCCATCCGGCGCCCAGCCCGAAGGCCGCCACCATCAGGCGCGTGTATCCGAACACGGCCTGCGCCTGGAGCAAACCCTGGCCTTCCACGCCGCCCACCAGTCTGTCGGCATCCACGTACACATCGCTGAACGAAAGCGCCGCGGTGTTGCTGGTGCGGATGCCGTGCTTGTCCTCGGGTTTGCCGTGGGTGAATCCGGGCGTGTCGCGCTCCACGATGAACCAGCTCGGGCCCGCGGGAGTGTTCGCCAGAACCGAATAGGCGCCGGCAATACCGCCGTTGCTGATCCACTGCTTGCTCCCATTGATGCGATAACCCACTACGCGGCCGTCCTCCTCCACACGGTCCGCGGTGGTCTGCAGGGCTCCCAGATCGCTTCCGGCGTCGGGTTCGGTCGCGCCGTAGGCGAACAGCAAACCCTCTTCCGCGATCCGCGAGAGCCAGAGTTTCTTCTGCTCCGGAGTGGCCCCCACGGTGATCGGATCGCTGCCCAGAAAGGTCGCCAGTACGGCCGTGGCCACGCCCAGGTCGATCCGTGCCATCTCTTCGCAGATGCAGTACACGTCGAACGCGCCCCCGCCGAAGCCGCCGAACTCCTCCGGGATGAACAGGAGCTGAATCCCCAGCTTGTCCGGGCTGCACATGTGGCGCACGATCTCCAGCGGGCATTCATCGCGCGCGTCCAGCGCGATAAGTTCCTGGTCCGGCAGCCGCTTTTTGGCGAACTCCCGGAGCGATTTCACGCTAAGCTTGAGCGTTTTGCCGGCGATCATGACCGTTGCCTCTCCTTCCCCGGCACGCAGCTTTCTTCGCGAACGCAGGCCGCCAGTGCCGGCAGGAACTCCAGAATGTCATCGACGATTCCCACTTCCGCCACCCGGAAGATGGGCGCTTTGGGATTCTTGTTGATGGCCACGATGAACGGATTGCCCTTAATCCCCGCAAGATGCTGGAACGATCCGCTGATGCCGCACGCCAGATAAACTTTGGGGCGTACGGTCTGACCCGACGATCCCACCTGCCGCGACTTATCCATCCACTTGGCGTCGACCACCGGCCGCGAGCAGCTCACCGCCGCCCCCATGGCCTCGGCCAAGTCCTCGGCGATCGCGATATTCTCCTGCTCTCCGATGCCACGGCCGATCGAGATTAGTACCGGCTCCTTGGCGATATCGACGTCACCCATCTCGGCCGCAACCGTCTCGAGATACCGCCGCCGCGCCGTCAGGGCGCCAACGTCCGCCGATTTATCCAACACCTGCCCCGCGGCCGCGGAGCTCTCCGACGGCCGGAACGCACCCGGCCGGATGTTCAGCACCGCGCCGCTAGAAATGTTGCAGCGCATGTGGACGCTGACCTGGCCGCCGAACTCCTGGCGGACGGCTCGAAGCCAATCGCCTTCCACGCTCTCGATATCCACCACGTCCGGCAGGTAGGCGGCATCCATTTTGATGGAAAGCCCCGGCGAGAGATCCACGCCGAAGTGCGCGTGCGGAACCAGCACGATACTGCCGGCCGGCAAGACGTTCAACAATGCCTTGCGGACCAGTTCGGCGTTGGGATACGCCAGCGGCTCCTGGGCAATCCTCCAGATCTCGCTATAAGAACTCCGCAGGCTCTCGCAGACCTGGTCCAGATCGCCGCCCCAGCCGGTGACTATGGCCGTGCAGTGCTGGGCGGGGTCGATCTTTCGCGCCGCCACCGGCAGTTCCGCTGCCGTATCGTCGGCGACGCCGCTCTTGTGAACGATGTAGGCGAAGATCCGAGCCATTAGTTCAGTCCTCCTTTGGCCTTCAGCAGATCCATCAGCTTGTTGACGACTTCCTCGCGGCTGCCGGCGAGGATCTCCGCGCCTTTGCCCGCCGGCGGCACGAAGTAGCCCGTGCGCTTCACCTTGGCGGCAATCGCGCCCACCAGTTCCGGTTCTACGCCGAGATCCGCCGCGCCGAGCGTCGGGATGGGTACCGAGGCTACCTGCCGGATGCCGCGCATCCCCACGTAGCGCGGTTCGTTGATCCCCGTCTGGATGGAGAGCACGCAAGGCAGATCGATGGCGTTGATCTCCCGGCTGCCACCCTCGATTTCGCGGCCGATCTTGAGCTTCCGGCCCTCCAGGACCTCAATCGAGGTCACCAGCGAGGCGAACGGGTAGTCCAGCAGGGCCGCCAGCATGCCGCCGACCTGGGCGCTGCCATCGTCGGCCTGCACGCCGGTCAAGATCAGGTCATAATGCCCCGTTTGCACGAACGCCTTCAGGATCGCGGCGATGCCCCGCCCATCGGATCCTTGGAAGCTGTCGTCGGAAATCATGACGCCGCGGGTTGCCCCCATGGCCATCTCCCGGCGCAGGATCTCCTCGTCCTCTTCGCCACCCACCGTCACCACCGTGACGTTCCCGCCCGTGCGCGCGACGATCTGCAGGGCTTCCTCGACCGCATAGTTATCCGGTTCGTTCACCGAATATACGAGGTCATCCCGCGCAATATCGGTTCCCGAGCCGTCGATCTGGATTTCGTTCTCCGACGTGTCCGGCACGCGTTTGATGCACACCAGAATTTCCATCTTTCGTGTCTCCTTCGTCTGTCTTGGCGGGCTGAAACCCGCCCCACATATGGTGCGCGGGCTTCAGCCGGCTTCAGCTCGCCTTAACCATTTGCCGATCGACCAATTCGGCGAGGTCGATCGCCGTCATCTGCCCTTCCAGGCCCGCAACCTTGATCGCGTCTTCGATGTTGACCATGCAGAACGGGCAGGCCGTCACAATCACGCTGGAGCCCGCATCGGCCGCCATCCGCACCCGCCGCACGCCCATCCGCTGCTCCTCTTTGGCCTCGTAGAACAACGCCAGGCCACCCCCGCCACAGCAGAACGAGCGGTCCCGGCAGCGCTTCATTTCCACCCGCCGCAACCCTGGAATCGAATCCAGCACGTCGCGCGGGTCGTCGTAGATCCCGTTGTGCCGCCCGAGGTAGCAGGGATCGTGGTAGCTGTAGACACCGTTCTCGACGGCATTCAGCCGAATTTTGCTGGTCCGCACCGCGCGGGCGACTACTTCGCTGACATGCTCGACCGGCGGCATGTCGCGGTAATCGTGCTTCAGGGCGTTGTAGGCGTGCGGGTCGGCGGTGACGATCCGCCGCGCGCCGGAGGAGCGGATGGCCTCGGTGTTGTGGCCGCGCAGCGCCTGGAACAGCATCTCCTCGCCGAACCGCCGGACATCGTGCCCACTGTCGCGCTCCTTGGCGCCGAGGATGCCGAATTCCTCGCCAAGACTGTCGAGAATTCGGGCGGTGGCGCGCCCGATCGACTGAATTCGGTCGTCGTAGGAAGTGATGCTGTCGACAAAATACAGCGTGTCCGCTCCGCCTCCACCGTTCAGAATCTTGACCGCGCCTTGCGCCCAGTCGGCCCGCTTCTTCTCCATTTTTCCGAACGGATTCCCGCGGCTCTCCAGCGATTTCAGCGGCTTGTGAAGGGGTTTCGGCGCCTTGCCGTCGTCGACCAGACCGCGGCGTAAGTCGACGATCTTGTCGATATACTCAACAAGCAGTGGGCATTCAGCCTCGCAGGCGCCGCACGTCGTGCAAGACCAGATTTCATCCTCGGAGTAGAGCCCGCCAGCCAGGGGCACGCCGTCGCTGGACGGGCTAAACACCGGGTAATGCCGGAACAGGTAATCTCGCGTCTTAATCGTGAGGGCCCTCGGGGACAGCGGTCTGCCAACCGCGTTTGCCGGACATTGGTCCGCGCACCGGCCGCAGTCCGCGCAGGAGTAGAAGTCCAGTAGATGCTTCCAGGTGAAGTCTTCGATCTTCTTGACGCCGAAGGATGGCACGGCGTCAAGTTGCTCGTCCGCGACGCCCCATCGTACCGGCTTCACGGTTCCGCGGTCTAACTTCGCAAAGTAAATCGAAAATAACGACGTCTCGACGTGGAACTGGATGCCGAACGGTCTGTAACACAGGAGAAAGAAGAACGTAACTTCGTGAGTAAGATACGCGCCGAGGTGCAGGTTGACTAATGCCGCGAGAGGGGCGGAGGAGAAAGCAAGCTCAAAGGCCCAGGGCAGCGACAGCGGTGGGAACAACTCGGCCGTGGTGCCTTGTCGCGCATGAAAGGCCGCATGGCTTCCTTCGAAAATGCCATCGGCAGCCATCAGGATGCCAATGAGCGCGAGCAGGAAGATGGCGTCGGCGGAGCGGCGGCCGTAGCGGGCCGGTGCAAAGGCCAGCCTGCGGACGATCGCGATCCCCATGCAAAGGAAGACCACCGTCGAGGCGTAATCCCGGACCGCGTCGTAGAGGCCGCCGGGGTGGCCGGCGAACCGGTCCGAAATACCCATGGCGAGAACCGCGAATGCGCGGCTCGCCAGCAGCAGAAACCCGGCAAAGATCAGAATGTGAAGCGCGCCCGCGAAGCGGTAGCGCGGATGTCTCCATTGCGCCAGCCAGAATTGCAGAAGCCTGCCGAGACGCGCCAGCGGCCGGTCGAACCGGAAGTCGCGCTGCGCGCGCAGAAGTGGCGCCAGCCGCCGCGCCACAATGTAGGCGAAACAGAAGAGTCCCAAAAGGTGGAGGAAGAGAAACAGATCACTCCCGCGGACAAGCCAGAACATGGCCCCCGCGATCGAGTCAATACTTTCTCGCACCGTCCCGCAAATCCTCGCTCCCGGAAGGGGGCAGGGAAAGTCCCCGGCGATCGCCGGGCGACTACATGGTCGCCATGACGCTTTCCGCCGACAAACGCTCGTTCAGAATCAACCTCCGCAGAATGCGGAGGTCATTGAGCGCGCGCCGGCTCTTAAATACGTAACAGCTAAGCATTTTCAGCTTGAAGACGGCCAAGTCAATGGCTTGCGCGCGGCGTTTCTCGCCGTCGCGCACCGCTTGGTCCCGGTCGCGTTGCAGTTCACCCATGACCTCCAAGACAGTGGCGGCCAGGATGTTCATGTAATCGTGGGCACTCTCGATGGACTCGAAAGGCCGTTCGAGCTCTTCGGCAAACATACGACCCCGATCCCAGGCGCACCGTTCGCACCCAGTCAGAACTTCTTAGACCCACTTCACCGGGGAATCAATGCCGACGCCACTCAAGCGCCGCGGGAGGCTTGTTACAAACGGGCGAGCCTCCATCTCATCCACTATCGCTAACTCGCCAGTAGAAAGTTTCAGACTTTTTATACTTAAATCAAAAAAGAGCGAATGTCAAGAAGCAAAATTCTTCTTTGCCGATAACCGCACCAATGAGGCGCTTTACGATATTTTCGGCGGTGGCAACCCGCTGCAGGCGCCCGGTTGGCCGACCGAGGAGGACATCGCCCAACGCCTGCTTTCCATGGGCGTCTCGCCAGTCCTGACCAATCGTCTGGTGAACGAGGTTCGTTTCGGCTGGAGCACCATCTTTGGTCCCGGCAATCCGTCCCAACCGATCACTTCCTCGCAGTTGGGAATCAGCTCGCCGTTGAGCAATCTGTTTCCAGGCATGCCCACGCTCTCGATTAGTTACACTTATTCACATTCGCTCGATGATTATTCCGGTAGCGGCGTCAGCGACATAACGCTTATCCCAGGCAAGCTGGTGAACCAACAGAATTTACGCTTCCTCCGATTTCGACCGGCGGCAGCGCCTGGTGGTGAGCTACGTATATAATCTGCCGGACGTGTATCGCGGCAGCTCGGCATTTCTTGGGCGTTTGGTGGTCGGCCGCATGTGCCCTTCGTCGAGGTTCGCTTTGTCGCTGAAGGCGGGCGTCGCGTACCTCGTCTTGACCTCTGTGCACCTTGAAAGAAGCAGACGGCATTGCCGTCCTTGGCATAAGCGGGCAATCCGTACCGGGTTTTCGGCGAGAGGGCTGGCGCGTTGGCTTCGATGGTCGCTTGGAGCCGCCCGGCTGCTGGGCTTCCACTTTGCGCTCGATCAGAGCCAATCGCCCGGCATGGCCGGTGATTTGACTCCACCGTTTACCATAAGAGAGTGATGACAGCGGGAAGAAATTCGCGTTCTGCAAACGCTGCGGCATGGCTGGCCCTCAGTCTCGTGGGGATGGCGAACGCTTTTCAGCCGGCGCCGGAGTCTTCGACGGTCCTTTGGTATAAACACCCCGCTGCCCGGTGGGAGGACGCTCTGCCGGCCGGCAATGGCCGCCTCGGGGCCATGGTATTCGGGGCAACCGGCGAAGAACAAATCCAGCTCAATGAGGATACCTACTGGTCTGGCGGGCCTTACTCGACCGTTGTGAAGGGCGGCCGGGAAGCTCTCCCGGAGATCCAGAAGCTCATCTTCGAAGGCCAGTATCGGAAAGCGCATGTGCTCTTCGGACGGCGCATGATGGGGTATCCGGCCGAGCAACAGAAGTACCAGGCCTTGGCGAACCTGGTGCTATCCTTTGCGGCCCGCGGAGATGTCTCGGAGTACCGTCACCAACTCGACCTGGACACCGCCGTGGTGACCACGCAATACACGCAGGGCGGAGTGCGATTCACGCGCGAGGTCTTTGCGAGTGCGGTACACCAAGCCGTGATCGTGCGCCTCTCGGCGGACAAATCTGGAAGTATCTCGTTCTCGGCACAGCTCCGAGGCTACCGGAACACGGCCCATTCAAACTACGCTACCGACTACTTCCGGATGGACGGCTACGGCTCCGACGGTCTGGTGCTGCGAGGCAAGTCGGCCGACTACATGGGCATCGCAGGCAAGGTCCGGTATGAAGCCCGTCTTCGCGCCGCACCCACGGGCGGCTCCCTCCAGGTCCGTGACGACGAACTCATCGTGAGCCACGCGGATGCGGTCACGCTCATCGTCGCGGCAGCCACCAACTTTGTCAGCTACAAAGACGTGAGCGGGGATGCCGCGGCGCGCGTGGACTCGGCGATGAAATCCGCAGCCGGGCTGTCTTTCGAGAATCTCAAGACCGCGCACATCGACGAACACCAGCGCTTGTTCCGGCGTGCTTCCCTGGTTCTGCCCGTCACAAGAGATTCAGCGCTGCCCACGGACGAGCGCTTGAAGGCTTTCGACGGCTCGAACGATCCCGCGCTGGCGGCCCTTCTGTTCCAGTTTGGGCGCTACGTTCTCATCTCTTCGTCGCGACCCGGGGGCCAGCCTGCCAATCTACAGGGGATCTGGAACAAAGACATGAATCCGGCGTGGGATTCGAAGTACACCACCAATATCAACACCGAGATGAACTATTGGCCCGCCGAGCCGGCCAACTTGAGCGAGTGCGCCGAACCGCTGTTCCGCATGATCCGCGAACTCACCGACCAGGGCAGCGCGACGGCGCGGGAGTTCTACGGGGCGCGAGGTTGGGTGCACCATCAGAACACCGATCTCTGGCGCGTGACCGCGCCCATGGACGGACCGAGTTGGGGCGCCTTCACCACCGGCGGCGCATGGCTCGCGACTCATTTGTGGGAACACTATCTTTACACGCAAGACAAGGAGTTTCTGCGCGAGTACTACCCGGTCCTTAAGGGAAGCGCGGAGTTTTTCCTCGACTTTCTCCGCCCCGATCCGAAGCACGGCTGGCTGGTCACGAATCCTTCCACCTCGCCCGAGAACTTTCCGGCCGGACCGGCTAACGTGCAGTTCTTCGACGAGACCACGACCTTCATGACCGGAACGACGCTCACGGCCGGATCCACCATCGATATGCAGATTCTCAGAGAACTGTTCGGCGCAGTCGCGGATGCAGCGGACATCCTGGGTGTCGACCCGGCATTGAAGAGCAGAGTGCTCGAAGCAAGATCGAAGCTCGCGCCCATGCAGATCGGGCGGAGAGGGAATCTGCAGGAATGGCTCGAAGACTGGGACGAGACGGAAAAGAGCCACCGCCACATCTCCGGATTGTGGGGCCTGTACCCCGGCCATCAAATCTCGCCGCGCCTCACGCCGGAACTGGCGGAGGCGAGCAGGGTTGTGCTGGAGCAGCGCGGTTTGACCGGGAACGGCTGGTCCTCGGCGTGGAAAGCGGCCTGTTGGGCGCGATTGGAAAACGGGCTCAAGGCGCTGGAGAATATCCGGTACGCGGCCGGGAATTACACTACATCAAGCCTGTTTTCGATCTGTTCGCACGCCATGCAGGTCGATGGAACGATGGGAATGACCGCGGCGATCGGGGAGATGCTGTTGCAATCGGATGGCGGCGAACTTCGGTTGCTGCCCGCGCTGCCAGGCTCCTGGAACACGGGAGAGGTTCGCGGCCTGCGGGCACGGGGCGGATTCGAAGTGGATTTCAGTTGGGATTCGCGAGGGCCGCGGAAGGCGGCTATCCTCTCGCAGGCGGGAAAAATCTGCCGCATCCGTACGGCGGTGCGGTTCACCGTGACGCATGGGGACAAGCCGGTTGCGGTCACCCGGCCCGAGGAGCTTGTCACCGAGTTCCCGACCGCCTCAGGCGAGAAGTACTCGCTGGTCCGCGTCGATTAGCTATGGCCGTCGCAACATCAGTGCAGCCACGCACCCTTCGTGCTCTACTGGGGAGGCGAGCGCCGGTTTGCCGGCCGAATAGCTACCGATATTTACGGATAACGCTTCGAGGAACGCCGGCGTCAGCGCCGTCCAGTGGAGAGGCCGCGCGGTGAAGTCACTTTCCGGAAACGCGGCGATCCAGAGTCTCGGAACCGATATGCGGGAGATGCCCGCCCATTCCGCCAAACCACCCGAGCAGCTTTTGAGCGCCATGCTCGGCAAACAACACGCCTGCGACGATCCGCAGGATCGAGCGCGCGTAACCCTGCCATTGCTATTTGCTCATGTACCCAGAGCGCAGCATTCGCGGCAGCGTCACTGTGCCCCTGGGAATCCCGCAGGAACCGGCCCGCACACCATGTCCGGTGGGGACGAAGCCGGCGCCAATGGCTTCACGTTGTTCTTGCGCAACAGATCGTTCAGCGCCGGCAATTCCTGGGTATTCACAGTTCGCCAGAGAGCCAGGTTGGTATCGAGATCGGTGCAGTAATCGTGATACGCCTTGATCTGCGCATCCACCGGCGCATGATCGGACATGTAATCCACGATCACCATCAGGCCGGCGAAAGCGCCGTTGATACCTGTAAAACCGGGATTGCCGGTATAGGCGGGCACACCGTACGGGCCACTGGCCGCCGATGAAAGCAGGCCCTGAATCGGCGCTACTTTGGCATCGAGCGCGCTCACCGCCTTGGCGACTTCGTCGGGCAGCGATTGGCTCCCCAGCGACTTCAGTTGGGACCGCAATTGCGTGGCCTGTTCGTAGCCGGCGTGGCTCACCGACATGCCTTCGGCATTCTTCTGTTCCAGGTCGAATTGCGCGCGCATCTCGGCCATCGCCGCGGCCGATTCGCCGATGCGCGGGTCTTCGTGCACCACAAGCGGCGCGGTTGACGTCTTGCCATCCACCCTCAGCTTGACGGTGTAAGTTCCGGGAAGCGCGAACGCGCCCTGAGGCGTGAACGGGGTGTCGTGATCGATCGCCGGCATCACCTGGCCCCAGTTGTGGCTCAGCGCCGGTGGATCGTCGTAGTAGAGGTCCCAGTTCACGCGGTTCGTGCCGGGGTTGGTGGACATTGCCAGCGGTTTGCGCAGCCAGTAATCCGGAACCGGGGGCAACGGCTCGTCGAGCGGCGGAGCCGCACGGCTGGAAAGTGTGCGCACCAGCTTGTTCTGGCTGTCGTAGATTTCCAGCTTGATTTCGCCCGCCGGTTTCGCCTTCAGATAGTAGTAAAGGATCGCGCCTTCGGGCGGATTCTGCGCATGCGGCACCTCGGCGGGCAGCGGCGTGTCCATATTGATATCGCGCCGCACGCGAAGGGCATCGCCGGGCTTGAATAAATAGCTGCCCTCGGAGCCCAGTTGCGATACCAGGGCGGGAGTCAACTGGCGCAGAAGCGAGATATCGTCGAGCACAAAAAAGGAGCGGCCGTAGGTACCGGCAATCAGGTCGTTGCCGTGGATTGCCAGGTCGCGGTAGGAAGTGTTCGGCAGATTGAGCCGCAACGACTGCCAGTGGTCGCCGTCGTCGAAGGAAACATAGAGGGTGGTTTCGGTGCCGGCGAACAGCAACCCCCGCCGCAAGGTGTCTTCGCGCACCACCCGCACGAAGCTCCCGGTGATTTCGTTTTCCGGCAGTCCGTTGACGATCGGCTGCCAGGTCTTGCCGTAGTCCCGGGTGCGGTAGAGATACGGCTTCTCGTCGCCGGAATTGCTGCGGTCCACCTCGGCGTAAGCCGTGGCGGGATCGAAATGCGATGCCTCCACCACGCCCACGAGCGAGCCCGCGGGAATCGCTTCGGGAGTCACATCGCTCCAGTGCGCGCCGCCATCCTGGGTGACGTAGAGAATGCCGGTGCTGCTGCCGGTCCACATCACGCCGGGTTTCACGGTCGAGACGGCCAGCGTGGTGATGGCCGGTCCGCCGCGGCCGGTCGCCGGACCTGCTGCCGGTTCTTGGCCGGCGTGCACGCTGAGATCGGCACTGATCGCCTGAAAATGCCGCCCGGCATCTTTGGTCATCATCACGAACTGAGTGCACCAGTAGAGCGTATGCGGATCCTGCGGCGAAAATACCAGGGGAGCGCTGGAGGCGCGGCGATAGATGCTGTGTCCCACTGCTGGGTTGACGATCTGCTGATGCCAGGTGTCGATTTCGATGCGCGCCAGGTCGCCGTAATTGCCGTTGCTGTAGAGAATGTTGGGATCGGTAGGATCGGGGGCAATGAATCCGGCTTCCCATCCGGGCACGGGGAACCAGTCGAACGGCGTGATCTGTCCGAGATCTCCGCGACTGCGTGTCCCCACTATGCCGCTATCCTGCTGGCTTCCGTAAACCCAGTACGGGAAGCGATTATCGACGCCGATTTTGTACACCTGCGCGGTGGGCTGGTTGTACCAGGAACTCCAGGTGTGCCCGCCATCCAGGCTCACCGTGGCGCCCTGGTCTCCGCCATAGAGAATGCGATCGGGATTCACCGGGTCGAGCCACCATTCGCGCGGATCGTCACCGCCCGGCGCGCCTTTGAACGCCACCAGCGTGTGGCCTCCATCGGCGGAACGGTAGGAGGAGGTGCCCATGGCGTATATCACGTCGGGGTTCTTGGAATCGACGTAAACGTGCCCGCCGGCGCTGTAGATATTGTTGGTGCCGAGCGACCAGTTGGCGCCTCCGTCATCGGAACGGTAGAGGCCGCCGCGGCCGAGAGAGTACATGCGCTGGGAGTTGGTGTGCTGCGCGATGGCCAGAGAACCCACGGCCGGCAAGCCAGCCGGTTTCACCTCGCTCCAGGTCACGCCTTCGTCGCTCGATTTGTAGACGGTCACCACGCCGGTGCCGCCGCGAAATCCGCCGCGTCCCTGGCCGGGAGGCGTATAATGCGCCCCCATGGTGACCACGATCACCTTGGGATTGTCGAAGGCCCAAACCATGCTGAACGCGCCGGTCTCGTTATCTTTATAAAGAACGCGCGTCCAGGTGCGCCCGCCATCGGCCGAGCGGTAGACGCCGCGCCGATCGTTTTGCGCACGCGGATTACCTTCGGTGGCGGCCAGGACCAGGTTGGCGTCGTGCGGATCCACCAGGATATCGGAGACCCCGTGATTCTCCTGGAGGGCGAGATTGCGCCAGGTCTTGCCGGCATCGGTCGATTTGTACAGTCCGAGGCCGCGGTCGCCCGTGCCGATGTACACCACGTTCGAATCGGACGGCGCTACCGCGATCGACGTCACATTGGCAATCTCGGGGACGGAATCGGTGACGTTGAACCAGGTGGCGCCGGCGCTGACCGTCTTCCACACGCCGCCCAGCGCCGCCGCGGCATAGAACACGCCCGGTTCGGTGAGCGAGCCCGAGACCGCGGAGATCCGCCCGCCGCGGAACGGCCCGATGTTGCGCCACTTCAGACCGGCATAAAGATCCGGATTGACCTGCGCGAATGCCGCCGGCGCGAGTGCCAGCGCAAGTACGCACATCCCGACATACGTCTTCATTCAGCTCCCCTCCAGGGTCGTCTTGGAATTAGATCATAGCGGGCGGTGGTACGGCAACGCGGGCAGTCGTGTGACATGCTGGGGGGATGGCGCCCTCTTTCGATCCCGGCCAGGTGTTGCCGGCGAAATCCGCCGGCTAGATGTAGTCGTCATCGACCACTTCGACAAAAACTCCGGCAGAAAACCGACTCCTCGCCAGGAGCCTCGCGCGCACTTGGAGACTGTATCGGGATTTAGGCTTCAGCTCCGAGCCCGGCAGTTCCCGAACGCGTCCTGGCAGCGCGCCCGCACCGCTCATTTCGATAGCTAGCGATTGTTCCTTAATTAACGCTCGTGGGAGTCGACGGAACTGAGAGTCGCAGGCTACCAAAGAGGATCCATCGGGCGCAGGCACTTCTCAGCAACGGCGTTTCTCGGCCAAGGGCTCTAGGTGGGGGTGGGAGCGATGTGCCTGATGTAACGCTGCTTCCTTTGAGCCGAGGGCACCATGTGCGAAGTTTGATGACGAAGCGCCATGCCCGTTACGAGTGCAGTACCGGAAGAGTTTAGAAGCTGTAGAATGGAGGAATCGTGGGTGCCCGAAGCATACCGAGACCCATCACCGTTGAGGAATACGAGCAAATCCAGGATCCGCCCGGTGGCAGGTACGAGTTGCATCATGGTGAGGCCGTGCTTGTGACGTTCCCTCTACACCGGCACAAGGAATTACAGCGTCGTCTGCGGAAACTACTGGAAGCGATGTCAGAGGCCGTGGGCTACGTCGTGGATACGGAGTTCCCTTACCGGCCGCTTCCGGAGAACGAAGTTTGGGGTGCGGATGTTGCCTGTGTATCCGGCGAGCGTTACGATGCCATCGATAACTGGCTCCTTGGATCACCAGAGCTCGTGATAGAGGTGAAGTCGCCTTCGAATACCCAAGCTGAAATGCACGACAAGGTGATGACCACGCTCGCCGGCGCCGGTGCGGTCGAGTTCTGGATTGTCGATATCGAGACGAGAACGGTAATGGTTCATGCGAAGACCAGCGGCATGCACATCTATGCCGCAGATGGAGTTGTTCCTGTACCCATGTTCGGCAGCCGGATACTCCTGTCTGAGCTCTTTGCCGGGCTCTGACATTCGGAGCTGGAAGACGCCGAGGACCTCAACCACACGCATCCCGGCGACAGCTCCGCCCCGAAAGTTAAAGTCGAGAGAAATCCAAACTGACGGTGGGGATCGGGCCGCGCGGAATGCGATTGTGCGCAGTTGATGGGGCCAGGACGATGTTCGCGGGCGACTTCGGAAGGGCTGGAGCAAGCTTGCGTCATCGGCAGATTCGCGAGGACCTGTTGGGGCACTGCCGGCGACATTCAATTTGCCGCTGATATTGGAACAGTCGTTTTGTGGGCTTCGGCTCGCCTGGCTCTGGCATGGTTCAGCGTGACTGGCGCCAATTCGTGGTGGGTGGGCATCATCGTCCGCGAGAAACTTCACCATCACCCGGAAGTGGGATGAGCAGAAGGACGGTCCCCCCACGTGGGAAGTCGCGCGCCTAGCGGGCGAACAACCCAACGGCACCTTCGTAGTTCCTGCCGTGCCCTCTAAACCGCCGGCATCAGCCACCGCCCCCATGAGTGATGCTAACAACCCGGCAATCCGCAGTGAGCCCGACCTTGTCGAGGAAGCCGGCCACAGCGTGATTTTCAGATTGTCGCGGACGACTAGCGCTAAGACGAGGCGTTTAAATGTTCCGGATCGGCGAGTCAAAGAACTGGCTACGCTATTGTGACACCATGAGGTTGCACCTGTCGTTTTGAACCCGATTGGACACGGTTCCATACGTACTAGAAGTATTAATATGTCGGTACATAGGCTCTTCTTGTATACTGGAGTTCCCTGGAAGATCAGCTCAGGGACAGATTGGCGAAAATGCGTGTCAAAATCATCCTCCGCTTGTCGTTTCTCAGAGCGTTTGAAGGGAGACGGGCGTCCAGCGAGCCTACCTTTCCCGCGACGTTGGTTGCCTTCCCGGCACCGCCCGCCGAACCGAAGGCGTTGGTCTTAGAAGAACCACGCGACTCTCCATCAGCCACGTGGGTTTGTGAGTACCCTGAAGCCACTTGGGAATGCTCGCAGACGCTTTTGGAGAGCTTGGCCGCGGAGGCTATGGAGGGTTTTGCAACATCGCCGGCCGGAGGACCGGAATTGGGGGGCGTGCTTTACGGGACGAGGACGGGGAATCGCGTGCGGGTGTCGGCAAACCGGCCGGTCGCCTGCGAGCACGCGCATGGGCCGGCGTTCACGCTTTCGAAAAACGATGAGGCGGGTCTGGAGAAATTGTTGCGGCAGACGGCCGAGGAGGACGAGGAACTGATACCGGTTGGCTGGTACCACACGGCCTACCATGAGCTGAGGCCCGCAACTGGGACCGTCACCCTGCAAAATCGCTGGTTCCCGGAGCCATGGCAGATGGTCATGGTGCTACAGCGGGAAAAGGGGAAACCGGTCCGCGTGGGAGTGTTCCCGCGGGATTCGTACGGCGAATTGGCGGCCTATGCGGAGCACCAGAGGACGGTGAATACACTAGGAGACCAGGCTACAGCCCTCGGTTGGCCTTCGTCCGGGGTTGCCTCGGAAGCCAATGGGGCGGCACAAAACAGGGATGGGCTGGCTTGTCTACTGGACGGAATTCGGGAACGGAGCGGCGTGATGCTGGTGGCGTGTCCGGCGGGCGGGGAGATGCGGCTGCTGGCGGATCTGCGCTATGCCCTGAAGGAGAAGTCCGTGGCATTGGCGCTCGTGAAGGATGCGCCGGCCACCCGAGATCAGTTCTATCGACGGTTCTCCGAGGCCCTGCACTTGCGCCGGTTGGGCAGTTCGGCCGAGGGGCGGGTGGGAGCGCTCTTGGGGTTTCTTTGGGCGCAGGCGAGGACCGGTGCGGCCACCCTGCTGGTTCTCAACCAGGCGGAGAACCTGAGCGGCGAGGTAGTGGAAGAGATTCGCGCCCTGGATGAGCTGAGGGGATCCGGTGGCAGATTGTTACAGACGATTCTCTGCTGCACGCGCGCCGAGGGAGTAGAGAATCTGCAAGAACGGTTGACGGATTCGCGCGCGGCCGAGGGTGGGGTGGAGCTTGGCACGAGGTGGGCTTCGGTAAGGTCGATACGTAGCTGGGCGTTGGGGAGATTGGGATGAGAAGGTGCATACTTCGTACATGCGGAGCGCGAAGCGGATGGGTGTGCTTGTAGTCACGCGCGCGGTGTCCCCGATCATAGAGCCAGCGGTAACTCCGTAACAGGAGTATTTTCTAAAGCTGTGGTTTCGCCGTGCGGGGCATTTTCTACCGTAGCCCAAGGAAACGAAACCAACGGATTCTTCCCCTTGGAACCCATTCTTTCCCTTGCCGACTAGGTCCTTGGAATCTGCTTTTGCATGGGCGCGTGACCATAGCTCCGCCCCGAGAGTCACATCGAGAAGAATCCAAACTGACGGTGGGATCAGGTTGCGCGCAATGGGGTGGCGCGCAGTTGACGGTGGAGGGGTGAGGTTCGCGGGCGACTTCGGAGGGGGCCGGAGGTTACCCCACGGCACGGCCAGATCCGGAGATCTATCGGGGCGCCTCTTATGCTCAGGCTTCCAGGCCCCCGAGGCAGCAACGTGCACGCTGGCAGCGGTTTGGAAATGACACGGATCGTTCAAACGGCTGGGTTCCCCGCAAAATGACGCCCTGAACTACGCTCGCCCTATCTCAAACAGGCCGTTGTCCCGGACAGGATAATGGCCGCGATGCTCGACAAGAATAAGGGGGCAATGCTGAAGGGCTTACGGCGCCCGTTTACCCTCATCGCATTTAGACTGGTATGTGAAGATAGACACTCTTAACGCTTCCAGAAACCCCGCCACAAGGACCGCTTGTGTCCGGGCCCGACCCGTAGAATGGACGACGGGCCTCCCCCAGCGATGACGGCCGCCGGATTGGTGGTGAACAGAAGCTCGGCGGCCTCTTTACCCATCTTGGCTTCTACTCGTTTGCACGCGGCATCGAGCCGCGGTGGCCGATACTCCGGGTCGTGGCAATCGCTGGCCACAAAGTGAACGATCCCAAGAGATAACATCTTCCACGCGGCGGCGCGAGGCCCGTTACCGAAGCCTCCTTCGAGCGACTTGGCGGTCACCTGTACGAAGCTGCCCCGCTCCACCAAGGCGGTGAGTTGGTCCAACTTCCGGGACAGGATCGGGTTACGCTCCGGATGGGTGATGATCGGGAACATGCCGCGCTCCATCAACCGGTCGAAGATCTTCGCCACCGACAGCGGAACGTGAAGATCGGCGAATTCCACCAGCAGGAAGCTCCCGCCGTCGATCGTATACTTTCGAGGATTTAGCAGAGCGTCTTCGATATTCTCATAGCTCAAATGAAAGTCACAGCCGCGATGGAGTCTTGGACTCTCTCCCTCGCGCGCGGATTGCAGATCGCGAATCCGCTCGGCGATCACCTCCGGCTGAAAGACGTACTGGGAATTGGCGTGAGGGGTTGCAACGATATCGGTGGTACCCGCGTCAGCCGCAATCTTCAGCATCGTCAGGCTGGTTTCACGGCTATCCGATCCATCATCCAGGCCCCACAGTATGTGGCTGTGAATATCAACCATTCTTCAAAATACCGCAACCCACCGGGGCAGGATATCGCCGCCCACGTCTCCTCTCCAGCGGTCACGAACGGAACGATTCGCCGCCAATGCCGCCCCAAGCGAACCGGCGGCACCTCTTTCCGCCTGCCCCGACGATCCGCGCCGAGAATGGGTGCGCGTCCGTTCGGAGGTCCAAGGAAAACAACGTATCGATTGGGAGCATGGTGGCGGTGGAGGTCCATTCCGGCGCGGTCGAGCAGGTATCCGAAGGCCGGGCGCAGCGCTCGCGATCATGACGGTTTGCGTGTATCCCCCTTTCGTCGAAGCACCTGTCCGCCTGCACCTTTAGTACCTACGAAGTTGAATTCTCGCCAAAATGGCGGATATTTTTGGCGGTGTGCGTTTCGCGCAATGTTTATGCGGTTCAGAAGCATATCTGCATGGGACACGAACTCTTTCAGATTGCGACCTGTTGGGTTCCGGCTATGCCGGGTTAGGGAACGGTCGAGTGACTCAGCCGTTCAGCCTTCACCCTTTTAAACCCTTTGATTATCCGTACGCGCGGATTTCCCGCATAAGCAAATGCATGCACTCCTGCATCCGGTATAAAGGTCTTTTCTAATTGAATATTTAAGATTAGAAAGCTCTTTTTTTGAGAAATCTCCGGCCCGTCCGGGACAAACGTGCGGGTTCGGCATCTAGTTGGAAAGGGTGGACTTCCGGACATCGGTATGAACCCCGGACAGTAACAGACTGCTGAAACAAGATATCAGCCCAATGTTCGGAATCGCTGGGGTAGGTTTATCCCCAAAAGGTTAACTCGACGTTTCGCGGCATACGCAGCCGTGGCTCTGAGCGCCCGGGGCCATCGAGAATCTCGTCAAGGTCCGTTCTTTCCGATTCGGCACAAATATACCGCGCAGTTTTCGTTAAAACGGGTGCTTTTATCCTAAAAAACAACTCGAAACCAACCGATGAGAATAGTCATGGGAGTTAGGTTACTGCTGCCCGTTTTCCTGTTGGCCATCGCCGGAAGCCTGCATGGGCAAGAGAGGGCCCCTGTGGTCACCCGCCCTCTACTGGTGGTTGCGGTGGTGAACAACTCGACGTATGTAGCGGATAGCGATGTAACCCTGTGGGCGGCGGCAATCACCCAGCAACTGCACAATCACCTGGCGCCCATCTGGAAAGTCGACGCGGACGTTATATTCTCACAAACTCCGCCGGCCGGCGCATGGGTTTGCACACTCGTGGACGGCGGAACATACGCAACCGGGAACCCGTTGGGCATACACACGGTTACGGCCGATGGCACGCCGGCTTGCACCGTGTATGCCGGCATGGTCGTGCAGAATCAGTTGGGCCCGGTATCGAAGCCTTTATCGCACGAGATTATGGAGATGCTGGTGGATCCCTACCTGAGCAGCATGACCCTGGCGCAGGGTAACGACTCGAATTCGGCCACCGTTTATCTGCGGGAGATCTGCGACCCGGTATGGGCCTACGGGTACCTGATCGACGGCGTGACTGTTTCGGATTTCAGCTATCCGGCGTTTTGGCTGGGCGGCTTTCCGCCCCCCGGAAGCCAACTCGACTATATGGGGATCGCCACGGTAACCTTGACGCCCACGGCTAGCAGCTACATGATGGTCCGCTATATCTCGACGTTCGGTGGGATAAATTCCTTGGTATCCTGGACCTACATTTGGGGCAGTTACTGCGCGTTTGGGCCCTGTTAGGGACAGGCCGGCGTTTCCCGCTTGCGAGCCAAACCTCTCGGCTGCTTACTGGTGCTCGATGACCGCACTTGGCCGGACCGTGACGGCACGGGGCAGCGCAAAAGAATCCTCGAAGGTCATTTCCCTGCCGAAGAACGAAAAGTGGGTCACATTCCTGCCAGAGACGTGTTGTGAAGAGATGATGCGCTGGAAATCGTCGAGGCTGATCGCGTCTGATGTAGAAGTAGCGGCGGGCGAGGCCCGGACGGAAGCATCGTGGCTGAACCAGTATTGGCCCGCCGGAAGAGTGAGCGGCGTTGCCAGAACGTACGACAGCCTGTAGATCGGCTTGGGGGCGTTCGTCGAGATGCTGGAAACCATATTTACATTGGTCGCGGAATAACTGAACGTGCCTGCGGTGGTATCGCTACTGAAGATATTCCCAGTGAAATTCCCAGTCTCATCCGGGAGGACGCCGCTCGTGTTCGACCAGATATTCATCCGGTATTTGACATACGGATTCGCCGGGTTGAAAGGCAGCGTGGTGCTTCCGAGGGCGTCGAAATATGCGTTCACCTGCGTGATGGTCGTGGATTGGGCCAACACGAAATAGCCCGAGAAGACCAGGGGAAAGTAATTCGACATCGAATAGAGGTCGGAAAGGCCCGGCTTCAGGGTGTCCGCGCCTCCACCCGTGTTGTTGTAGAAAGTGCCTTCGGTGCCCGACTCGATACCGTTGTTGTCGTAAACGATGGTAGTTCCGTTGAAGAGGGTCATCGCCAGGCCGGAAACCACCGAGTACTGACTGCCCAAACCGGTGTCGTCTGTCCAAGCGTTGTAGCCCAAGGTGCCCCAGGTCACCTCATCGGATTGCTGAAATGCCAAGTCGCTGGTACTGCCGGATACCCCGTTTTGCGTCTGTCCGGCCACGGCCTTGCCGCCGAGCAGCGAGTAGTAGAAGCCCAACTGCTGGTAAGGAAGCGTAACGTTTGCCTGGCTGGTCACTCCGCCGACCGTGATCGCGACCGGCACAGTTCCGGTGATGGTGATGAACGGGGCCTGAACGTTCACTTGGTACAGGCCGCACGATCCCGGGGACAAGCCAGCGAAGGTTACTACGCCGGATACTCCGCTGACGGTTGCGGTGACCCCGGAAATAGTCAGGGGCGACGAACCGGGGGTTGATCCGGGGGCGGCCTGGCCTGCCACCGGGTTTCCGGACGTGGCGCCGAGACTATTCATCCATAAGACAATAGTGTCAGCAGGGTTAGCCGGATTGCCGGCGGTGAGCATCTGATAGGCCGTATTGGTGACGACGCCCGGACCCGTGCCCGAAAAATTCTGGGTGAAGATTTTCGGTGCAGTCGCGGTAACAGTAATCGTATCGGTGTTGCTCGTGCCGGAAGCCGTTACAACCTGTACCGGCACTGCTCCCAAGGGGGTATCGTAGGGCAATTGCGCATTGATCTGCCCGGCGGAAACATACCATAAAGGTAACTTTTCGCCGCTGCTGACCAATTGCACCGAGACTCCCCCCAAGGACGTCGGTAGCGGGAACTGTTGCGGCTGCGCGGGAAGCGTGGCAAAGTTCGACCCGAAAATGGAAACCAGCCCTCCGGGTGCAAACGAACGGGTATAGTCTGCAGCGTTCACCGTACCGCCAGTCGCAATGGCGGGCGTCTGCCCGAACGCGGGAACGCACAGTGCCACACAGACTGCCGCCAGCGGGGCGAGTTGAAATACATATCCCTTTCCGGCGTTCTTCATTGCCTTGTCCTCCTGGTCGATCTGGATTCCGTTTGGCGTGAAATCACGAAAGTTATCTTGGCCGATTACGAGGCCGAATTGCTGAACTGGCCGCTGGAAACAGGTGACGGTGAAGGGGCCGTCACGCCGGCATTCTGCGCTCCAACGTTAATCGTATTCTGTAACACTTGGTTTGCGTTCGTGACCGGGGCCCCGGCCGGTGTCGAAATAGTAACTTCACTTGCACTGGTACCACTTGCCGCACCGGGGACTGGCGGAGTTACGATATCGCCGATCAAGCCTCCGGCCCCGTTTCCGGCGCCATTAGCGGGGTTAGAAGTAATAGTGAGCGTGGAGATCGTGCCGTTCGACAGGGTCACCGGCGTGGTGATACTGGTCACGGTATAGGTAATTGCGCCGGTCGTCGAATTGGTGGTTGCCGTCAGGTTGATGGTCTCGCCGTTCGGCAGGATGATTGCAGGATCGATTGGGGCGCCGCCCGCGATTGAGGTAGCAGGGACAAAAGTACCTACGAGTATGGAGGAACCGGGGACGATCGTACCCGGTGGCGGCGTGCGGCTACCTCGATAAACCACCGCCGCGGTCAGGGGATCGGGGCCCTGCTGAGAGGTCAACGGGACCATGGGGCGAGCGAACGCTCCGGTCACCGTTCGGCCCTTGCTATTGACCACGTGAACTATCGAGGTGCGAGCGAGATCGTAGACGGCCGACCCGCTGAGAACCCGGACAGAGACGTTAGAAGGTTGCCCTTCGATGCGCAGCCTGGAGTTCGGCTGAAGCGTGACACCGCTCCCGTCCGGGAACTGTACCACCGCCGGCGCACCCTTGGAGGTGACTTCGTCGCCGATGCTCACGGGAACAAAATTGCGAGCTGGCGCTGCGATGCCATTGACATCGAGCGGAGCCGAACTGATCACGCGACCGACCGGGTTGGCACAAAACGCAACCACGGAGGCCGAGATGCAAAGCACAAGGGGTTTGGCCATGGCGGGAATCTGCATGGATTAAGTTTAGTATCCCCTTAATGGCATGTAAAGCCTTTAGTTGTAATACAAAACAGCGTCCCACAGGCATCCTGGTTTATGCTGTAAGGTAGTGCCGTGGAACGGCATACAAGCTTTGAGTTACATCGCGAGGAGATCCGTAAAATCTGTTTACAACTGTGGCTCATCGCGATAGATACTAAGAAACACAGTGAATCGCTTCGAAGAGCTGGGGGTGGCGAGAAGCGCTACTTCGACCGAGATCCACCAGGCGTACAAGAACCTCGTGCGCCTGCTTCATCCCGACCATTGCCGGGATGAGGATGTCCGCCGCCTGGCGGAGCTGCAGATGCGGCGGCTCAATGAAACCGCGGACATCCTGCTGGATCCGGTTAGGCGGCAGTGCTACGAAGCTGAAATCGATCATCCGCTGCGCGTCGACCCGCCGGCGGCCGCCATTGTGCAACATGCTTATACCGCCGGACAGCGAGAGGCGAACATGCGGCTCGCCGCCTGGTGTCTGCTGGCGGGAATGGCGGTCGCCAGCCTGTTCTGGTTCCTGCGGGAGAACGATTCTCCTGCCCGGACCCTGGCGGAAGCGCAGGTCTCGCAATCCGGTGCGTCGGAAAATGGCGATACCGCGCTCGAAGGGCGTCTCGACGATCTCGAAGGACGGCTCCGAATCCTGGAAAAGAAGCCCGGCGATGCACCGCGACCGGGGGCGCCACGGGCATCGGGGATCGCCGGGGAGTGGCTCTATCGCTCGGCGATCTCGCCCGCCGCGAGCCCGGGCGGCTTGGCGGCGGAGAAGCGGATCAGCCTGACCATTTCCGAACGGGGCGGCATCCTTCGCGGCACGTACAGCTCGGGTTACGAGATTTCCGACGGTGTAGTGTCCTCGATTATCACGTTCCATTTCGACGGCAAGCCCAGCGATGGGCTGGTAGCGTGGAACGGCAACCAGGGAACGGCCGGGGCGATCCAATTCCGCCTTCTGACACCCAACGCACTACTGGCGAGCTGGTGGTCATACGGCGCCCGCAAAGATCCGGGCGATCATTCCGATACGACCATCTTTCACAGGGCGTCCGCACTTACGGTCAACTGACGCAATGACTCCCGCGAGCGCCGCGGCTTGGACGGCTCCTCCCGGAGGCGCAGGGCCGCGCGGGCGGCGATTCCGAAGACCAGAAAGACGACGGCCGGCAGGAAACGGCCTTGCATCGGAAAGTCGATCAGGCAGTGCACGAACGCGATCGGCACACCGAGGGCCCAGGGCACTCTCCGAACCATCGCCAGGCTGCCGGCGAACAGCGCCAGAATGCAGGCCAGCATGGGGACGCCGCCATCGGAGCCCCATTGCAGCCAATCGTTGTGGGCGGCATTGATGAAGACGCCAAAATCCTTCGAGGCGAATGCCGGATAGACGGTGGTCCAGGTTCCCAGGCCGAAGCCGTGCGCGGGGCTGGCTTTCACCATGGTCAGCGTGGCGGCAGCGACTTCCCGCCGGCCGGCGTAAGGGTCGTGCTCATTGAAGCGGCCGTAGAGATAGTCCCATCCCACTACGGTGCCGAAGAGCAGGATCAATGCGACCGCAGCCACGGCCATCCGGCCGGAGAATTCGACTAGAGCGAACAGGAGAAAGAGTTCGACGGTGACCAGGATGAATCCGGCGCGCGAGCCCCCGGCGATGACGGAAGCGTATAGGGCGGCGCTGGCGATGATATAGACCCAGCGGTGGCGCGGCTGGCGGAACATGGCGGCGACGCCCATGGGCAGCGCCACGGAGACGAAGGTAGAGTAGTGGTCGCGATTGAGGAATGGCCCCATGCCTCCGAGTTCCGGCGCGTCGAAGAGCCCGAAAATTTTGCCGTTGCCGAACCACTGCAAAAGCGATTCCACCGCGATGGCCAGGGCGTAAAACAGGAACAGGCGGCGAAAAGTACGGACGCTATCTTCGCCGGCGAATAACTGGAAGGCCAGAAAGAAGACGACGGCGTAGACGGCCCACCGAAGAATGTCCTGCGCGGTGGCAAACGGATAGACGGTCCAGCCTCTCCAGAGCTGCAGGCAGCCTAAAGCAACGATTCCGAGAAAAAGGACGAACTGCCACGACCAGCGGACTTCGAGCTTACCGGCGGACCAACCGGCGAGCCAGGCCAACATCAGCCCGAAGACGACACATTCAGCCAAATGCCAGAGAAAGCCTCCCGGTACCCAGGCGATCAGGATGCCGATGGCCAGGAGTAGCAACAAAAGGGATGAAAGCAGCCGGTTCAGCATAAGAACATTGGCCACGGATGAACACGGATGAACACGGATGGAAGGCAAGAAAGATTAGTCATGTTCGTTCGCGGGCGCTAGCGTGAGATTCACGGATTCGATCCACAGCGTACCTTCGACTCGCGTGGTGCCGGGGGCGCGTGAATAAGATAAGAGTAACTTCATCGGGGCCTGAGCTGGCGGAGTTTCAAAGTCCGCGGACTGTTCGGTGACCTGCGTATTGGGCGCATGCAACGGAAGGGTAGCGATGGACGGCCCCCCGGAGACCGCTACGACGGACCATTGGAGGCCGCTCTCCGGCGGGATCGATTCGCCGCGGTAACGCACGGCGAGACGGTACTTACGCCGCGGCAAGAGCGGAATCAACTGGCTGGCAAGCTCGCAATTGGGCGGCTCCTTGCCGGAGAATTCCAGGCGCAGGCTGCCATCGGGCTCCGCGGCGGAGACGAAAACGCCCTGCGGGACGGGGTATTTCCAATCGAAGCCCTTCTCGATGCGCTCACCGCGGAAATTGCCGCGGGCGAGCGACTTTCCGCTCTTGGGATCGAGCGCGGAGAAGGCCACCCACCGGGCGTCTACGGTTCGGTTCCAGAGAGCCAGCGCCTGCGCAGCCCTGCCCCGGAGGAAGAGAATCTCGGAGTTATCCAGGACCGCGTTGCGGGACGGTTTGGCGCCGAGATCGATGAGCCTGGCGGCGGGCTGGTAGAGGCTATCGACGTTGCCGTCGCTCATCATCATATATAAGTACGCGGCGACCTTATCGGGGTCGGTGGGGACCATATCGTCAAGAATAGCTTCGGGGGTAAGTCCCAGCTTCTGGGCCATGCGGAAGAGCGATTCGGAGTCGCCAAAGCCCACCGACATGCTGGCGCGGGCCCATTTGGCGAATTCCGGGAGGTTCTTCTGGCGGTAATAGAACGACGCCAGGCTCCAGCGCGGGGTGTAATAGCGGCAGACAGCGTTGGCCTGCAGGAGGCTGGTCTCGGCGCCGGCTAAGTCGCCCTCTTCCTCCTGGCGGATGGACTGCATGATCCACCAGGAGGGATTGCGGGGATTGAGCTGCAGGGCGGCGAGTAACTGATCCTGGCGGGAGGGATCGAGAGAAGCGATGCGCGCGTAGTACTCGGCATTGGCCGGCTCCATGCGGCTGGCGGCCAGTAAGGCATCCACGGTGTCGTGCTGGGCGAGGCGATCGGCGCAGGCCAGACGGGTGGATGCTACCAGGGCGTAAGTTAAGGGAATGGCCAGAAGAAGAGAAATCTGCCACGGATGAACACGCATGAACACGGATAACAACCTTAGTTCCCGTAATAGGGGCCCCAACGAGAATTTTGTTCCCGTTGTGACGGTTTCAGGCGGCAACCTTGAGGCCCACTGGAAGAAGTCAGCCGACTCCTGAACGCCTACGTCGCCGCCATTCTGACTTCTGACTCCTGACTTCCTCGACTCCCATATCCCGCAGGGATATCAAGGGCGCTGCCCTTGGCTAGTTAGTTTCGCGAAACTGCCGTTCGGCGGCGGAGCAACCCCTTCCTCACGGTCGGGGCTCCGATGGCGTCATTGATAATACGAGACCTCCGATCAGAGCCGCGACCGTCAGGGAGCGGCCTTACGCGCATAGACCGAGTTTCGCGACAGAAACTAGTTAGCGGCGGCTAATTGCCGTCTGAGGGCTCGTTGCGTTCGCGGACTATGAAAGACAACAGGGCTAGGAATAAGAGGATGCCCAGGCCGTAGAGGAGGATCTCGCGGCGGCGCTTCTTGGCGGGGTGGATCTTGTTATCGGAGGTGTGAGTGTGGCCGCCGGGGGCGCGGAAGCGGAGGAAGCGGGCGTCGCACTTGCGGCAGCGGTAGGGGTAGAGCAGGACGAGGCTGGCAAGGCGCTCTCTCAGACTCTGCCGGTGAGAGCGCTTGATGGCGTCACTACCGCATTTCGGGCAAATGGTGGAACGTGGCAACTTAATTCTCTCTACTCTAGCGCAAGCTGGGGCTGTTCGGAAATGGGACTCCAGGTGCGTTTCGCACGGCGGCCACCGATGAACTCAAAACAGACGGATGAACTCGGATTCACACGCATAAGAAAGGGCGAAGGCACGGCAATGCCAATGCAAGGACATCAGGTTTGCCGGACTAGTTTTTGGCGGAGGGCGCTCCATTGGCTCAGGACGGCGGCCAGCAGGACGCCCAGGGTGTCGTCACGAATGTCCCACCACTCGATGGAGTTGCCGAAGATAGCGTGCTGCGAGAATTCGATGGCGGCGCCCAGGGCGATTACGAACAGGAGCGCGTAGAGGCGCTCGCGGGTGGTGCGGGCGATCAGGGTGAGCAGGTAGGCGGTGGACCCGAAGGACAGCAGGTGGTAGAGACGGTGCCAATAGTGCGTGCCGATGGCAATCTTCGCCGCGTCGGGTAGGACTGAGCCGATGACCAGAGCGAGCACCCAGATAGGGGCAACGCGAGCTAGAAGCGTGCGCGGCATGGGAAGAGTAAATGGCCACGGATGAACGCGGATCGGCACAAATAAGAAAGGACCCAATCAGGCTACGGCTGCCAGCGCCTTCTGGTTGACTTGGCTGGAAATCCAGTCGTAGGTCTTTTCCAGGCCCTCGCGTAGGGAGCGGGACGGCTTCCAGGCTAGCTTTTCCGCGATCAGGCGGTTGTCGGAATTGCGCCCGCGGACGCCTAGCGGACCTTTGATGTGACGGATGGAGAGCTTCTTGCCGGCAATGTCCATGACCAGCTCCGCGAGCTGGTTGATAGTGACCATTTCCTCGGAGCCGATGTTGACGGGGCCGGTGAAATCGGACTCGACCAGGCGGCGGACGCCCTCCAGGCACTCATCCACGTACAGGAAGGAGCGCGTCTGGAGGCCATCGCCCCAGATTTCGATCTCGCCACCCTTGGGCGCCTCTACCACCTTGCGGCACAGGGCGGCGGGAGCCTTTTCGCGGCCGCCATCCCAGGTTCCCTCGGGTCCAAAGATGTTGTGGAAGCGGGCCACGCGGACCTGAATGCCGTAGTTTCGCATGTAGGCCATGTAGAGGCGCTCACTGAAGAGCTTTTCCCAGCCATATTCGCTATCGGGCGCGGCGGGATAGGCGGAATCCTCGGAACACTTGGGATTGTCGGGGTCGAGCTGGTTGTATTCCGGGTACATGCAGGCGGAAGAGGAGTAGAAGAACTTCTTTACGCCGGCGCGGCGGCCGAATTCGAGAGTATTGAGGTTGATGGTGGCGGAATTATGCATCACGGCGGCATCGTGCTCGCCGGTGAAGATGTATCCCGCGCCACCCATGTCGGCGGCGAGCTGATAGACTTCCTCGACGCCGTCGACGGCTGCCTGGGCCACATCGGGCTCGCAGAGATCGCCTTGGATGAACTCGTCGGCGGGCAGTTTGGAGTACTCGTGGCGTTTGAGGTCCACGCCGCGGACCCAAAAGCCTTCGGACTTGAGACGTTTGACGAGATGGCCGCCGATGAAGCCTCCGGCGCCGTTTACTAGGATGCGTTTCATTGGGTTACCTCAGAAGAAAGATTTATTGGCACGGATGAGCACGGATGAACACGGATGAGAAGGGGCTGTCGGGAACTCCGGGCCCAGTGATCTGCGGAAAAAGTCGGTCAACCGCTTGCTTACGCGCGCGGCTCAGAAACGCGCTCGTTCTTTTGCAGGCACTTACAGAGCCGGGCCCAGGGGGCACCCCGTGAGGGAGCGGTCCCGGGACGCTTTTTCCCGCAACCTGCCAGTGAGCCACTATTTCGGTAGAAAGCCTTCGGAAGCTTGCCGATATTCCGGACTTGGGGGAAGCATTTGGTGAAGATTGCGCTGGTCGTTCTCGGGGTCCTTGCTTCTCAGCTTGCGCTGGGCATTTCGATGGGGAAGGTCATCGGCGCGGGCTCAGTAGGAGCCTTCAGGCGCAATGACGGCGCGGGTGGTGCGGACCAGGATGTAGAGGTCCAGCCACAGCGACCAGTTGCGGATGTAGTAGCTATCGAGCGACTCCTGCACTTCCAGATCGCCATCGCTCCGCGCCGATACCTGCCATAGCCCCGTGAGACCGGGCGTCACCTGGGTGCGCAGGCGGCGGAACTCGGGGTCGAAGCGGGCGTTATGGTAGGCCGGGAAGGGGCGCGGTCCCACCAGGCTCATCTCCCCCTTCAGAACGTTCCACAACTGTGGCAGTTCATCGAGGCTGGTCTTACGGAGGAAGTGACCGACCACGGGAATGATGCGCGGGTCGCGCTTCAGCTTGCAGAAACGGTCCCATTCTTCGCGGGCTTCGGGAGTCCGGACGAGATAGTCCTTCAACATGCTTTCCGCGTCCGGGAACATGGTGCGCAGCTTCATGACGCGGATGGTTCGCCCGTCTTTGCCTTCCCGCTCCTGGGTGTAGAAGGCGCTGCCGGGGCTTGCTCTCTTGATCCAAAGCGCGCAGATCGCAATGAGTGGCGCGACGGTGAGCAGACCGAGCAATGAGGCGGCAACGTCCAGCGAGCGCTTGAAGCGCTGATTCCACTTATTGAGGAGATTCTGGCGCATCTCCAGGCCGAGCATGCCGCCGAGGTCGCGGGGTTCCATCCAGAGGCTGGAAACGCCGGCGAGGTTGGGCACGAGGAGGATCTTGGGGAAGATGCGGCGCCACCGGCGGAGATTCCAGACGAGGCGGTCGCGCGGCATGTCGGGGATCGCCAGGATGGCGTATTGCGCGCCGTAGCGGGCGGCGGCCGCGCCGGCATCGAGCAGCGTTCCCACCACGGGGACGCCTTCATGGAAGCCGGCTTTCCGGGGATCGTCGTCCAGACAGGCGACCGGGCGGTATCCCAGTATCCTATTCTTGTTCAGATTGCGGATGACGGCGCGGGCGGTGTTGCCGGCGCCGACGATCACTACCGGAACTCCCCACCAGGAGCGCATGCGGAGGATGTGGCTGGTGAGCCAGCGGCCAGCAGGGACCAGGATCATCGAGAGGGCCCAGGCGAGAAAGAGAGCGCCGCGCGAACCGGCGCCGGCATCCTTAGTGAGGAACAGGGCGGCGGTGAGCAGCAGGTAGACGAGGCTTACTCCGCGGCAAATGCGGCGCAGGTGCTCGACGGCGATGAGGCCGATGCCGGGATAGTGGCCGGAGTAGGCGAATTCGGCGACACAGCAGCCGGGGACGAGGAAGAGAGCCGGTTGCAATGGCGGGATTGTGGGATTCACCATGTGCCACAGGCGGAAGCCGGCCCAGACTGCCAGGGTCAGGGTGAAGAGATCTGACCCGGCGAGCGAGCAGAACATCATCAGCGACGCGCGCGAGGATTGGCGCGCCGCGTGGACGGCGTGCAGTTCGACGGGGGCTGTGGTGAGTCCGGATGGGGCTACCTGACGAGCTGGACTGGACATATGGGTGAGTCCGCGCTTGGTGGTTTTGCAGAAGGGGAGGGGCGATGACGATTCTATCCGCCTGCTTCGCCCAGGCAGCCGGGCCGCCTTTTGTGGAGACTGCGCCGGAGCAGTTGCAGGACGAACAAAATCACGAACCTGGGATTGTGCTTCAGGTAGCGTTTCCAGAGCCGGCGGGGCTCCGTTGCCAGCCGGAACAGCCATTCCAGGCCGTACCGCATCATCCAGGGGGGCGCCTGGGGCTTTGTTCCCGCGAGGAAATCGAAGGCTGCGCCGACGCCGATCATTACCGATTGAATTCGTCCGCGGTGCGCCGCCATCCAATAGTCCTGTTTCGGCGTGTTCAGACCGATGAACAAGATCCGGGCTCCGGACGCATTGATTGCCTGAACTACTTCCTCGTCCTCTTCCGCTGTGAGCGGACGGAACGGGGGGGAGAGGGCGCAAGCGATTCGGAGGGCCGGGAACCGTTGCTCGAGGACCTTCAGGAGGCGCTCGAGCACCTGGGGTGCGCCGCCGTAGAGCCCAATAGCCAGACCTTCCGCCGAGGCCATTTCCAGTACGATGGGCGTGAGATCGGGCCCATAGACTCGGGTTGCGTTGCTGTGGCCAAGGAGTCTAAGTCCCCAGACGAGAGGCATGCCATCCGGAGTTACTAAGTCGGCATCGTTCATGGCTCTCTGGAAATCCGCCGAGTCGTAGGACTCCATCACGTTATTCACGGTGGCCACGCAAACGTAGCGGGATTGGCCGCCGGCCGCCCAAGCGCAGATTTTCCTGGCGGCCAGTGGATAGCTGGTCGCGTCGACGTTCATTCCGAGGATGGCGCTTCTTGCGGAGCGGGCTTCCCTGGTCTCACCCGTTGGCGATGGCTTGTTCATAGGCCGCGATCAGCATCTGGTAGTTTCGTTCCGGCGTGTATTTCGCTTCATACTCCCGGCGCGCTTCTTTTCGCATCTCCGTCAGCGTTCGCGGTTCCGCACACGCCTTGGCCATCACTCGCGCCAGATCCTGGGAATTGCCGGGTTCGAAATGAAATCCTGTCCTTCCGTCGTCGACAATCTCGGCGACAGCCCCAATTTGGGAAGCGATCACCGGCGTCCCTTTCGCAAACGATTCCGCCGCCACCCTGCCGAATGTCTCGTACCATTCGGAGGGGAAGACCACGCACCGGGCGTGCGCCATCATGTCCAGTACCTCTGCCTGGGGCCGGCGGCCGAGATACCGGATTCGCGAATTCCTTTCCGCGGCGCTCTGGACCACCGGCATGAGGGGACCGTCACCCACCACGTTCAGCCGGGCGGGGACCATATTGCTTTCCATTGCGCGGATGAGCGTGTCGAGGCCTTTTTCGGGGGACAGCCTTCCAACAAAAAGGAAGTCTTCGCCGCCCGGGCCTGGCTCTCCGGCGCTGAGTACAAAGTTTGGCTTGACCGATATTTTGGACCCTGTAAACCCGTTCTCCACGAACTTGCGCTTCTCGAAATCCGAGACCGCGATGAATAGCGAGACGGTTTCCCGCCAGGTGCGAAGCAGCCTGTGAGAGGCGATCATCAAGGCAACGGATCCCGACTGAAGGGAGCTTTGGCGATAGCATCCGTGGATCACCCCCGGAAGGGGAAAGGGATATCGCGTGCAGTCCTCACACACCTGGCCGTTGCGGTAGAACGTTGCGCCTGGGCAGAGCAGCCGGTAATTGTGCAGGGTCTGAACCGTTGGCACACCGAGGCGCCGGGCGGCGTGGTGGACGGCGGGCGAGGCCAAAGGGAAGAAGTTGTGAACGTCCAGGATGTCCGGGCGCCACGCCTTGATCTCGGATTGTAAGTCTTCGTATGGGCCTCTCGCCCAGGTGGCTTGCATCCCGACGCGGACGAGTCCGGATTCTCCGATCGTGGAATTGTCGTAGATTACGTAGCGGATTTCGTGGCCCCTGGCGAGTAGGAGGCGGTCTTCAGATTCGCGGGACTCGTCCTCGCCGCCCCTTATCTTGTACTTGTTGTGAACGGTGAGTATCTTCATCTTTGCCCGCCGCTTGCCGCGCACTCACGGTATATTTCCTGCATGATGGATGCGTGTCTGGGCCAAAGGTTGGCTTTGGCAAAGTCGTACGCCGCCTGGCCCATTCTTGCCCTCGCGTCGGGGTGGTCGCGCATGTAGGCAAGCGCCTTGGCGATGGACTCGGCCGTCGCCTTAACCGTGGACGGCTGGATCTTGATGCCGGCGTCCGAAGGCAGGGCTGCGCCTGCCCCTCCGAGGTTCAAGTGGATTATAGGGAGCCGGTGGGCGGCCGCTTCGAGGATCACTGAGCCGAAAGAGTCGCGGACGCTTGTGAACAGGAATACGTCTGCGGAGGAGAATTCATCGGGCATGTCCCTCCATGGAACCGGACCTTTCGCGGTCACGGAGTGCTGGAGCCCGAGGGTCTTGATAGTGGCTTCGAGTTCCCCGGTTAGGGGGCCTCCTCCCGCGATCACCAGGTGCACGCCGGATTGTTCCCCGAGCTGCTGCATGGCCCTGAGGGCGAGGTCAACGCCCTTCCACCGCAGGAGCTTGCTTGCCCATAGGACCCTGATTCGTGACTGGCCCGTTCTGTTCGGAGGGACGCTCGGGAGGTAGTCTTCACGAAGCGCGCTGTCGGTGAGCATGGTCACCCTCTCAGCGCCCGCAGACCGCAAGACCCGTTCGCTCTCCGGGTTGGTGGCGAGGAGAACCGCGCTCCTCTGAACGGCCTTTCGCAGTGCTGGCCAGAACGGCAGGGCCTTCACTCTAAGGGTTCGGAGCATCTCCTTCCATCGTTCGCTGCCAAACAGCGGTAGGAGAGATTGGGGAGGGGTCTGGCCGCCTCCGAGGGGACCCCAGACCAAGGGGATTCCAAGCTTCCAAAATGGCGTGGGTACGCTGACGGTTCCCCATCCAACGTGGTGGACGAGGTCGAATCGATATATCCCGTGGAGTTCTCTGGCCCGCTCCATTGCCTTTCTGAGCCATAGAAGGTAGTGCAGCCTGATTCCCTTTTCTCCGCCTGGTTGGTTCAGACGAGCAAGCGGGTGGGGGGCGTCGACCCAGTGTACGTTGAGGCTGGGGCAGGGGTGGTCGGCCATGAAGCGCTCCGTTTCCAGGCGCGCATGCGGATAGCTCAGCAGGTGGACCGTGTTGGTACGGGCCATGTGGAATGCCCAATTCCAGGTAAGTCCGGGTTCCGACGATGCGAGCGGGTTGCATCCGTGTCCGATGATTAGCACCTTCATAGGTCGGGTCCTCGATGGCCCGTTTCTACCCGGCGACCGGCAATCACTGACGTAAGTTGCCGAAGGTAGACTTCCGGTGAGTGGCTCGCGGCGAACGCCTGCGCGCCTGCGGTGTCGTAAGGGAATTGGGCGCCGTTCGCGGCGAGCGCCATCGCCGCCGCGAGTTCCTTTTCGCTGAAGGGGTCTACTACAAGCCCAAGATTATGGCGCTTGACGAGCCCGCCGAGCAGCCCGTACCGCGTGGCCAATACAGGGCGTCCGTACAGCGCCGCCCGAATCAGGAGCCCGCTGCTTCCAATGAACCGCTGGTAGGTTAGCAGGAGGACCTTCGCCCGTATGATTTCCAGATCGATCTCTTCGTCGGAGACGAAGGCGTCTACCTGCACGACGGTAGCCGCCGTGGTCGCGCGCGCCTTCTGAATTGCCTCGGCTAGCTCCCGGCGTTCGCAGTCGATTGTCCGCCCCACGATCCTGATCTCCACCTTTCGCTGTTCCTCGGGGCAGAGGTGGTTCAGGGCGGCGAGGACCGAGAGAATGCCTTTCCTTTTGGAGATCGAGCCGACGATCGTGAACGTGGACCGCTCCTGGTGCTTGGGGGGTGGGCATGGGTCTGAAGCGGTAGGAAATGCCAGGGGGTCCGGCACAAACTGGATCTTGCTGGAGCTGAACTTCCTGGCTGCGTACTCGGCGGCCCAGGGGTCAAAAACGAAAAGCCGTGCAATCGACCGCTTTCCACAGAGCATGCGTGCCGCCGCTTCCTTTAGGTAACCCGTTAGTTTCTGCCCGATCCCCTCGTGCATCAGCCCCGCACTGGAATAGTGGTAGCTCGGCCGGAACCAGACGCCCGATACTTCCAGAGGGAGCCGGCGGGTAATAAGTGCATAGATGAACTGATCGACTTCGAGAAAAAGTATGTGTCCTGCCTTAACGGACCGCGCTACGGCCAGTGTCTGGTTCAGTCCACGCCGGCCTGCGCTGGGCAGCGCCGTGATGAGGCGGGAGCGAAACAACTCTCTTGCAGCACCCTTGAGGGCCTGCGCGGCTGCATCCCCGACTTCCGGTGTCGCGTAGAACCAGGTCCGCTGTGCCAGCTCCGGTTCCGTGTCCAGAATGAATTGGAATAGGAACCGGATGTGGAGATGCCGGTGTCCGCCGCGGCCGGTCTCGGCGATCAGTGTCGGGCTGGGCTGCTGTTGCTGGCGACTAACCCCGCTGCTGGCTCTGCCAAGGGGAGGCCCGGAGGCGGGTTGCGGCTCTCGTATTTGGGGTTGCACGCGGGCGTCCTAGTCTTGGAAGCGCTGGCCCACAAGCTGCCCCTGCGGCCTCGCGGCCGGCTTTGTGGGTGTTCTTGGGTTGCCGGTCGATGGTGTGTCGCCCTGAACGGCCGAAATTGCATTGACGTTCGCCGTGCTGCGGCGGCAGCCGTTGACGCTCAGCGCTATGAGGCTTATCGCAAACGGGCCGGAAGCGTGCATCAAGCCCCCACTGGCAATTCCGTGTATTAGCGTTAGAGTGGCTATGCCGGCGGCCGCTGCGGTCGCAGGGCTCGGATTCGTACCCGTGGAGATTGATGCTCGGATAATCGAGAGGACTCTCAGTGCGACGCTCACGTATAGCGCCGAGACTATGAGAAGGCCCAGTGCGCCAAGTTCGGCTAACGATGTTGAGACGACGTCGTGGCCGGCCCCGATGCCGAGTCCATATTCGGTCATGAAGCGCAGAAGGTTCACTCTTGTTCCAGCAGCGTATCCAGAGCCCGCGATGGGGTTCTCCTTCCAAACGTCGAGCAAGAACTGGAAGGCCTGAACTCGTCCGGACCCAGATCCTATTTCGCTGTCGGTCTGGCCCCGTCGCGCATAGTCCTGGAGCCCGCCGCTGATGCTGTCGGGCGTCAGGGTTAGTGCCGCACCGCCAATCGCCAGCGCCGCTGCAAGGGCTGCCGCACGCCGCGGCCTTCTTGTCGCCAGCGTGACAATACACGCGGCTGCCGCCCCGATCAGCATGATCCTTGTGCGGGCCATTACCAGATGCACCAAAAGCAGCGATACGAGGGTCAATAAAAGGGCCCGCCTCCAGCGCCGCTGAGGCACGGTGAAGCCCGCGGCCGCGAATATCAGCCCAATCGTTGCGCTGTAGCCAAAATCGTCGAACGTTCCGCCGGTTAGCCGGTAACCGGCGCCGCTAATCGTTTGCCCTACCACGTCCGGCAGGATGGCGGCCAGCGAGAGGACAAGTAGCGCCTGGCAGGTGAAAACCACCCGGACATAGCGAAGGATGGCCTCTGCGGTGGGCAGGCCCTTCCGGGCCACGGTCAGGGCGGGCAGCGCCCACACTACGATTAGCTTCGTGGCGAAGTAGGCGGTGTAGGGCGGCTGAACCGAGTAGACGGCCGAGAGCAGAGCGAACCCACTTAGGGCTGCGTACCAGCCCAGTGGGCCCCTTAGGAGCGACTTGAGCGAGCCGGCTGCTCGATCTGAGAGGCGAACGAGGCACCCTATGGTGGCGATGCACCCCGCGCCGAGCACCGCTAGTTGGAAGATCGCGGCCGCGTCCAGGTCGAGCGGATTTTCTAGCGCGACGTTCGCTGCCCGGTCCACTAAACGGAGCCTCGGTGGTCCCCACAGGACCATGCATATGAGCAGGGACGTGAACGCACCGATGGCCATTGTCGGGCGGCGCCGCCTGCCCGTCTGAGGAGTGGCTGTCGCGGTCACACCATTGTCTCCTCTCGCTTTGCTATCCCATTTGGCGTGCCTGCGTTTCGGATGCGAAGCATGGTTATCGCGCCTGCGGACGCGACGGGCCTGCCCGTCGTCCTAGTGTGTGGATGGTGACTTGCTTGGGTCGATGAGACCTCTAGCAGTCTGGCATCTGGGCTACAGAGCACGCGATCTTTGGCTCGGCAAAGGCCTCTCTCGATGCGGGTGTTCCTTCTGGATGCCATGGAAGCTCCACCGGGGCGGCTTGGGACTTAGCTTGGGCTGCCGGTGTTTCCGAGTAGGAGAAGTTCACGACGGACGAGCCGATGGAAAATGACTGCTGTCGTAGATGCGGTGAGTAGGCATGCGGATAGCAGTACCCAGTCGGCACCCCAGGCCCGCACTATGAGGGCCGCGCCCATTGTCCCGACGGCGCTTCGCGAGAAAAACAGGAGCGATGGGCGCGAGATTTGGCGGAGGCCGATGAGGAACATGTGGTGGGCATGCTCCCACACGCCGAGTGCGAAGTAGGCTCCGAACCCGTTCATTAGGATCTGCGTCGGTGCCACGGTCTTGCCGTACCAGAGCCGCAGCGCGGCGCACCCGAAGACCGCAAAGAATGCCGCTCCGGCTATGCCGTAGGCCAGGCTGTATCGCAGGAGGATTGCGTAGGCTCGGCGTAGCCACGGGACATCGGCCTTTACTGCGCTGTCGGATACCGCCGGGCTAAGTGGCACTGTTAGCATGGAGATAAGCCCGAACAGCAGGCTGAAGATACCCTGGGCGGCGGCGAATGTGGCGGTCGTCGCGGAATTCGTGAATCGGGCAACTAGGAGCGTCAGGAGGCTCGTGTTGACGAAGCTGCCGACGGAGACGGTTGAGAATGCCGCGCCGTCCTTCAGAAGGGCGCGCGACGTTCGGGCGTCCAGCGCCCTGGTCACGGGCCGCAGGTGTTTGTTGCGCCTTAGAAATATAACGGCGTTTACCATTCTGGATGCGACCGCCGGTAGTTGTGTGGCCATTAGGAGGGCAAACGCTGTCGGTGCGGTACGCCCTGTGAGGATTATCAGGGGCACCGATATGGCCGAGCCGCACATCGCGGCCAGATTCATACGGTAGTGCTCTTGGTATCCGGCTTGCGTCGCCTCAACGACGGATAGTAGTATCTGGGCTGCTGAGAGCAGAATCACAAACTGCAGGCAATGAAGCAGGGCATAGCGGCTTGGGGCGTATTGGCTTCCGAATATAGCCGTGACGCGGGCCGCGCTCACTATCGGGAGGAGCACCGCAAGCACCGACCCCGTTATCAGGAGCGTGGGAAGCATTGCCGAGGCGAAGAGCTGTGTCTCGCGTCTCTTGTCCGCTGCTGCCCGGGCGGCCACGACGGACACAGTGAGCCCGGGCCCGATTCCCAGTCCGACGAGCGTGATCCAGGCGGATGACGCCATTGCCATCGCGTAAATGGCGAAGTGGTCTATGCCGAGGGCCCTTATCGCGATCGGTAGCGCGATGAATTGTGCGAACACGCCGAAGACCTTGGAGGCCACCGACGTCCCGAGAGCGTAGGCGAGCCTTCGAGTCCGAAACCCGCTCCCGCGCAAGCGGGCTAGCGCGAGGGCTCTGAAGCGGTGCGGCGATCCTACGATCCGTGATGGGATTGGGATCACGGCCGCTTCGGTCGAGTGCGTTTGCTGAGCTTCTGTTGACATTTCGGAATGCTGTTGTTGGCCTGCCTGGGCCAGCATGCGGCGAACCGTTGTCCTTCTCGGATTGACTCGATGCTGGACGGGCTCTCCCGACTTAGGCTTAGCTACGCTGGGCGTCGTGCTGATAGTAGTAAGGCCGGTAGTATCCGTAATAGGCGTATCCATCCGCCGTGGTGTCGCGCTTGATTTGGTTCAAGACCACTCCAAGCACGTTGGCTCGCACCCGTCCCAATGCAGTCAGCACTCCGCCGACGGCTTTTCGCTTGGTTTCGCCGGCTTGGCTGACGACGATGACTGCGTTAGCAACTGCGGCCATCCGCAAAGGCTCCGCGAAGCCGAGGAGCGGTGGTGAATCCATAATCACAAGGTCGAATTCCCTGGCGAATTCATCCAGTAAGTCCCCCATGCGGGGGCCGATCAAATCGGCGGCGCGGTGCGAGGGAGTTCCAGCGGGGAGAATGAATAGGTAGGGCTTGCCAGGTGCTGGAACCAGGACATCCTTCCAGTCAACCTCCCGCGTGAGGACATTCGAAAAGCCGCTCTTCGGCGTGAGCCCAAAACGCCGAGCCACGCTGGGGCGGCGAAGATCTCCGTCCACCAATAAGGTCTTCTGTCCCTGCCCTGCGTGTGCAATGGCCAAGTGGACAGCGATTGTGCTTTTCCCTTCTCCGGGGCCGGCGCTCGTAATCAGCAAGGATCGCAAATGGGTGTCGATATCTCCGAGGAGGATGGTATTGCGCAGAGTCCGAATGGACTCCTCAAATCCGGAGATGCTGCGATAGTAGCCTTTGCGGTGATAGCTCTTGGAGTTCGGTGTGTCGTCTGCCTTGGCCGGCGTGGTTTCTTGCTGTTCGGTCACAGGCCCGCTGAGTTGGGAGGAACGCGCGACCGCGGGCAGCATCCCAATGACGTCCGTGCCTAAATAGCGGCTAGTCTGCTCGGGATCGCGAACTGTGGTGTCCATGGTGTCGCCGGCGACTGCAACGCCCACGCTGATCAGCAAGGAGGCGACGAACGCCAAGGCGAGATTTAGGGGAAGGACCGGAAAGACCGGCTTGGCGCCTGGACGGGCCAAGTCCGCGATACGGACGTTATTATTCTGAAATCCAGCGTTGATTCCGGCTTCCCGGATCTTGCGAATCAGCTCTTCATAGAGCGTCTTGTCCGCTTCCGCTTCCTGCTTCAATTGATGGTATTCGAACGAACGGGCATTGAGCCGGTCCGATTCGGCCTTGGTGGAAGCTACGTCGGTTTGCAGCATCTGCTCGCGATTTAGGGCCTGGCGGTAGTCGACCTCGATCCGGTTGGCGATATTTTTGCGGGTTGTTTCGAATTGGCTCTGCACCTCAGCCAGTTCTGAGGCTGCTTTACGATATTCAGGATGACTGGCGCCGAACGTCGTTTTGACCTGGGCAAAGTGCTGGCGTGCATCGTTCAGCCGCTCGGTCAGCTTTCCAAGTTCCTCTCCCTGGGTCGATACCTGGGCGGCTTCGAGCGAGCCGCTCTTCATGGAATTGTAGGCGGCTTCCTTGCGGATGCGGTCTCCCTGGGCGGTGGTGTATTCGGTGTTCAACTGGAGCAGGCGAGCGGAGAGAATGTTGGTTTTTTCCTCGGGGTTGATGACGTTCAGCTCTTTTTCAAACTCGGCGAGCGCCCGGTTGGATCGTTCCATTTTAGCCTGGAGCTGATCGAGCTGTTTTTCCATGAAGGTGGACAGGGATGCCGAGGAAACGATGCGGAGGTTATAGGTCTGCTCCACATACGAATTGGCGATGGCATTGGCTACTTCCGACGAGAGTTTAGGATCCGGCGACCGATAGGCGATTAGCAGGATGTAGGTATTGGGGGGCCGGGTGACCTTCAGCCGTTTGAGGAGGACCGGAGCGTGCCCAATACTCTGTGCTTTTTCCGGTTCCGTGTCCTTAATCTGTTTCTCCAGGCGGAGCAGATCGTATTTCTCGGCAACAGGCCTCAAGACGGCGTCGGACAGGATGAGCTTGATCTGTGTTGCCAGGAACTGGTCGGAATCGTTGAGCGCCATGACGCCGTGGTCGGATTCGGTTCCCACGATGGCTGAAGGCGCCTGGCGGTCTATGTCCACGACGGCGATCGACTCATAAATGGGCTGCAACCGCTCGGAGATAATGAAGGTGCCCACGAGACAGATGGTGACGAAGGCAGCGATTTTCCAAGCCTGGCGGCGCAGAATCCAGAGGTAGTGCGCCAACGGCACCGGAGGCGGGCCGGTTTCGAACTCGGGCTGCTGCTGGGCAGGAGTGTAGTAGTTCGGCGCCGGCAAATTGCAAGGTGCGACGGGGCCGGAAAGAGCGGGAAGTTGAGGTGTGTCTGCCATTTTGGAGAATCCGTTCTAAACTGTCGACACGGTCAATTCGAGGAGCTGCTATTTCAGCACTGCGTAGATGACGGCCGCTGTGATGCTGCCGCCGATCATGGCGATTTTTTCGAGAACGGACAGCGTGTTGCGAGTGCCGGTCTTGTCAGTAATGTACAGGATGTCGTTGGGTAGGAGTGCCACGTCTGGCGCCTTGCGCTCGACGATCTTCTTCAGATCGACGGGGATCTCGTTCTTCTGGCCGGCGCCTTCCTGACGGTAGATGTAGGCGGTATTGCCGGCATAGTGTTCCAAGCCTTGAGACAGCGAGAGCGCTTTGAGCACGCTGGATTCCGCGCCATCCTTAATCAGGTATGCGCCGGGCGTTTTGACGTTACCGACCACGTAGACGCGGCCAGCTTCGGGAATGCGGACCTCCTCACCGCCTTCTAGCGGGATATTCAGGGCGGGATCGGAGCCATCCATGAGCTGGGTGACCGGAATGCGCAGGGTAAGGCGTGAGGTCTGGCCGTCGGCGCCGACGCCCGAGCGGGTGACCAGGATCGAAGGGCCGGCGGTATCGGTGAGGCCGTCGGCTCGTGAGATGGCGTCGAGGAGGTTCATCGGCTGGGTGACCTGGAAGGTGACCGGAGTCTTGACAGCGCCCACCACGCGCACGGGACGGCTCTGATATTCCACGACCGAGACGGTGACGATGGGGTCGACCATGACCTGTTCTTCGACGAGCGCCGCGGCGATGACGGATTCCAGATCGCTGGGCAGCAGGCCCTCCGCGGCGATGTGCTGCTTGAGCATGGGCAACCGGAAGGCGCCGTCGGCGCCGACACGGACGGTGCGGGTCAACTCAGGCGCGTCATAGACGGAGATGCCGATGAGGTCGTCCCGGCCGATTTTCTGCACGGGCAGATTGGCGCCTTCGTTGTACTGTGGGGCGTTGGTGTTGGGATGCAGCGGATATTGCTGCGCAAGAGCGGGCGCGAGAAACAAAATCGATAGAGCTAGGAATCTCTTCATGGTTTCCCTCTCAAAAGACCGAATGGCCGCAGGTGAACTCGGGTGAACACGGATACGATCAGGACTCCGCGAGGGCGGCGCCGTTGGTGCGTGGCTTCCGCATTCCCGCGAGCGAGATTCTTTGTATGACGAACTGGCGCATGGCTTCGCGCGCCATCTCCGAAAGGTTGTTCAGACCCGCGGCATCGCAGGCCTGGCAGTATGACACGTATTCGTCATACGTGACACGGAAGTTGATTACTTTATCCTTGGATTCAAGCATGGAAACACCTAATTGGCCGCGGATGAACACAGATGAACACGGATAAGAAAGACCTTTCTTGCGTTATTTTTATCCGTGTTCATCTGTGTTCATCCGTGGCAATTTCTTTTTCGCCTTTACGCCATTTCCTTCTCCCGGTTGAGCAGCGAGGCGATTTTCTCTTCCAGGGCTGCCACACGCTCATCCAACTCATGGATCTTGAAGGAGGCGCTGGCGGCCGCCAGGGGATGGCCGATCACGCGCTGCAACGCCAGACGGGCCAGATCGGAAACGTTGCGCGCACCATACGTCTGATATTGCGACTTAAGGCTTGCGTACTCCGCGTCGGAGAGGCGGAGGCTGATCATCTTCTTTTTGCGTTCGAAATCGGACATAACCGTCCTTGGGAGCTGAAGAAACGACTTGGTATGAATGGGCTTATCCCGCCCGTTGTATCAGCCGTTCGGAAAGGGTTACCGCCCGCGGGACCATTTGGACGGCCACGGGTCGTGCCCAATCCCGGTCGATTTCGACCGCGACGGAGCGTTGGAGCAGGGCAACAGAGACTACCAGGCGATAAATTTTGTCCGTATTGGTGACGATGCCTTCAAGACCCGCCAAGGGGCCAGCCTCCATATAAATCCGGGAGCCAACACCGAGAAAGGGCCACGGCTGCGCGGCCAGTCCGGAGCGGAGAACCCTTCTGACAGCCTCGATTTCTTCTTCGGCAACAGCGATTGGGGTCTTGCCTGCACCCACGATGCCAATCACGCCGGGGGTAGTCAGAATGGGCAAGCGGTTGCGCACATCGAATCGACAGAACAGATAACCCGGGAACAGTGGGAGATCGAGCTGTTTGACCCGGTCGGACCAACGTCGCCCACTGCGATACAACGGGAGGTACGCTTCGTATCCCTTGCCGCACAGCATCGCAGAGGCGACCGTCCCTAGTTTGGATTGGATCTGGAGCGCGTACCAAGACAGGTTAGCGGGCTGCCCGAGGCTCGCACATTGGACTGGTTTGAATCCTGAGTTGCTAGCGGAGTCCATCGACGGCATCGTCTCCTCGAGAGTTCTTGGGTGTCGCGGCACAAGCTACCGCCACAAAAGTCCCAATGGCGGGACTCGCCTGAAAGGATCGGAACGTGACCCAACTCGCAGCGTATGGCAATGCCATACGCGGACTGTCAAACGTGATGATAAGAATTGCGGATCGTAAAGTAAAGATGGGAAATAAAAGAAAGGTACCTGGAACTGCGCCGGGGGAAAAACCTATGTTACTGCATGACAAGGTGATACACCATTCTTGTCATACGGTTGCAAGGCGCGGTTGAGTCAGACGGTTTAGGCGTTTACCAGGGGAGAATGGTACCTTCAGGACCTTCTCGCACCTTAAATAGTGCGTGGCCGAGCGCTCAGCGCACAGATTACGGCTTGCTCCATCATTATGGCGGGTACCGGGCGCGGGCGAGCCGGGTTGGGATGAATGTTTTCGCAAAGGCGCTCGAGGCCGATGGGTATGTGGGTCGGCAGCCAGGTGCGTAACGAAGGGAAGAAAGGGTTCCAGGGAAAGAAACCGCTGATTGCGTTCCCTGGGGCTTCAATCTGTAATCAAAGTGATCGAGCGATCAACTTGGGCAGGTGTCACACGACATCAAACATCAAGCCGTGCAGCATTCCGTTGCCTGGCGGAGCGCCGAAGCACTTCAGGTGCAACTGGAACGTGCCGCCGTTCGGGGCCAGGATTTGGATCGTGAGCCTCCCGGCTATCGGATTGGCTTGGACCAGGAATCATGGCATCAATTCGGAACGTAGGCTCCTTCCCGGTCCCGTAGTTCAGCTTAGGTGGTCTTGCCAACAGTGGACTTGTCCCCATTTTTGACACAAACAGTTACCTCGGCGCTCTCGAGGAATGACCCACTTCTGCTCTTTTAGATTGACCATACGAGAAACGGGCCTTGCCCCAGGGCAAGCGGTCCACCAGCGATATCATCCACGCCGCAGGCGTGTGGGGTTGACTCCACCTCATCCGCGCCTTAGGGCGCGTAAGCGAAAGATGGCACAGGTGCGTGCTGCGTGTAGACCCAGCGAGAGAATCAGCAGCAGGAAACCTCCTCCTCGCCCGGTTCAAATGCGTAGAGATTCACGCAAAATGTTTCCGGCTTGGGGACCAAACCCGGGACCAAGTGCTGGGGCCCCGTTGGCGCCCGTGTTGATGATGTTGATATACGACTCACCGGCAGAGAAATTAGTTGCATAGGCCACCTGGAAAGCCGAGTCCATGGGTAAAACGTCGTCGACGGTGTATGTAATGAAACCCGTCCATTGGGTCGAAGAGGTCGACGCCGGGATTCCACGGCAGGTCTTTCATCGGGAAATCCTGCCTCTCACCTGTTCTTCTTCAGCCACTCCCTGAATGACAATAGCCGGGGCAACGATTCCTTGTCCTTCTGCCGATTTGCCGCCTGCTTGCTCCCCACGATGTCATCGATATTCGCAATTGGAAAGCCATGCTTCTCGATCCGTCGCTTCCACGCATCATCAAATCGCTCGATTCCGTCGGGCGCAAATATCAGGTCCATGTCAAACGGCCCCTTGCGGAGCTGGATAAAGTCCTTGCCCCTGCGAACCTCTTCTTCCTCTTGTTCGGTGAGCCGGAAACCAAGTTCCGCAAGGGCGGCCACCAGTTTTTCGCAGTTGGCGGCTTCCTTCTCCACATACAGATCAACGTCCTGAGTGGTGTCCGAGTAGCCCAACAGGATCGCCCCGGATTTTCCAAAAAACAAGTACTTTATGCCAGAGTTGCGGAAGACACGGCCAAGTTCTTGTGCGTTCCTGAATTCAAATATAGCCATGTAGGCACTCTGCTTAATCCCGGTTGTAGCCGAGCCAGTCCGGCAGGTTCTCTTTACACCACCGGCGATACTGTTCCATAGTGTCGAAGGAGCGGTATTCGGCGTCGTCCAGAACGGGCTTATACGTCTTGATAAACGAGTTGCGTATGTGTTGCTCGATCGGCCTCTTGGCCGCTGCCTCGAAGTCTTCCCAATCAGCCGGATCGCGTCCGATGGTATCCATAAATCCCGTATTCCTATCTAGGACTCGAGGTGTCGATCGCATCGCGTCTGACAACCACGACGGGCCTTTGATCCGCGCTGCTCAGATCCGTCGACCAAGTCCACCAGAAAATCAATGTCGCATCGCGCATCGTCGTAGCCGCGGGCCATCGAGCCGAACACACGGGCGTTTCGCGCTCCGCGGCTGGCCGCAATGAGAAGGATCTCGTCCCCTGCGGTTCCTGCAACGTCATGGCATCTCCATTCTCCCTCGAAAACAGGCCTCACGTACGAGCAGTCGCCGGCATGCCCGATTGCCCTCGGAACATGGGACCTTGGTGCGAAGATCGGTTCTGAGACAGCGGCAAGCCGCTTCACGCGCACTTGCGCCGCCACTCGCCCTGCAACTGTGCCACCAGGGCCACAAAACTCAGGCCGCGCGACGCCTCAAACGCTCGCTTGCCAATCCGGTGGTAGGCCCCTGGAGCTTGCGTGTGGCACTCCGGGCACATTGGGACACACGAGTAATCTGAGGCTTTCATCGACATCCCACCATCCGTTCCGGTGTGCGCTGCTTCGGATCGCCGTTCGACGCCGCACGCACAGCAGGCCAGGGTTCGAATCCACTCCTTGTAGTCTTCATCGCGTGCCGGACCTTTGTGCTGTGGTCCGGGTCGAGGGCCGATGCGTTCCCGTTGCGGCAGATTGCGTTCCAAGACGTCGCTGCCAGCTTTACCCACGACCGAGCCCGGAGCAACGCCTGTCAGAGTCGTGTTGGTGAGATCCCGGTTGACGCCGAGGTCGGCTACCGAGTTCGGAGTAAGCAGGCACGAGCAGCAGGAGATTTCCTGCTCGTCCGGGCCAAATGTGTAGACATTCACGCAAATGTTCCGGCTGGAATGCCAAAGCCGGGACCTAGTTGATTGTGCATGAATCCTGACAATGTTCGTAGCTTGATCAACTTTCATCGTTAGGAAATTGCAGCCCCAGGGAACGCAACCTGCGGTTTCTTTCCCTGGAACCTTTTCTTCCCTTCGGTGCGCAGACTGGCCCTGCCGTTTTGCAATTTGACGATGTAGGGCTGCGGTTCGTCAATTGGGTAATGAATAAAGCCTCAGGTCTTTCATCGCGAAATCTTTGGTGTTGTCAGTCAGCAGAGCGACGCCGTTGTGCAGGGCCGTTGCCGCGATCATCACATCACCGAGATTGAGGGTTTGGCCCCTTTTTCCGTCGGCGATCGGCCAGGTCATCGGAAGCAAGTCCAAGCTGCTCAAAAAAGCCTTCGTCGAGCCTTCTTCATGGGGCCGGAGGCCCGCGTAAGCTTCTGTGATGTTGATGGGGCAGCACGCCAAAGAATTGCCCTGGTTCACCAAGTCGCGGAGCAATTGCCTTCGGCCCGGAATGACAATAGCCAGGGCAGCGATTCCTTGTCCCTTTGCCAATTTGCCGCCTGCTTGCCCGCTCACGATGTCATCCATATTCGCAATCGGGGGCGCGGTAAATGCTCAGCCGTACGACATCGCGGGGGATTTCAGGGCCTAGAAGGGACCTCCCGCCGGAGGGAAATGGAATCGGCATGGCCGTTGCTCAGCCTTACAGAACCTCAGACCACGTGCGAGTCACTGCGGGAAACTTCAAGCCAGTTCCAGCCACAATCGTAGAGCATTGTCCACGTCTTTAAGGACGCCCGCGGCAAGCGCTCCAGCACGCCCCGTGATCCGGTTCCGGGGGATCGCGATGACCTTGTCAACCATCACCTGCGACTGCAATTTGAGACCGGTCGCTCTCCCGGCGGGGACCGGGATGCGAAAAAGAGGCGCTTCCTCCAGATGGGTGGTAATCAGGCACACGGCCACGCTCGCGTGAGTGCCATTGAACAGATCGGATTGCACTACCACAGCCGGCCTCGGCTTGCCGTAGTCTCCAGGTGCCGCACAAATGACGACATCGCCTCGCTTTATCTCCATCCTGATGTGTCCGCCAGGTGGTACCAGTCGGCCTCGTGCTCGTTCCTGGAAACAAGCTCAGATTGACGGCGCGCCTCCTTGGCCAGGGAATGTCGATCCATTTCGTGTAGGTACTTCACGAGCGCCTCAATGATAATGGCGTTCTTCCCTTTGCCGGTGCGCTCGGCCGCGTCCGATAGCTCTCGTTGTAGCTCCTTGCTCATTCGAAAACTGGATGTTACGGAGGGCATACTGTTACTGTAACACACCTGTGTTGCAGTAGCGGTTCTCATGGCGTAGAGTTGACAGGTGTAGCATTTCACTTTGCGCGCGGCCCCACGGGCGCGGATCATGCAGCGCGATCCTGCTGGCAAGACTGTGAGCCAGACTGCCGGCCCTCGGTCATAACAAGGAGTAGCTTGCATCCCGAGTGCAGAAGGCGGGGAGAACCGAGGTAAACAGAAGGCGAAGCAGCCATAGCGCTCACGGGCGGACCATTCATGCGCACATCTCGTGCCACTCCCGCTGCAAACGCGCCACCACAACCGCGAAAGTCAGACCGCAAGATCCTTCCAAGGCTTGCTTGCCGATCCGATGATACGCGCCTGGAGCCTGCGTGTGGCAATCAGTGCACAATGGAACGCACGAGTAATCCGAGGCCTTCATCGACATGCCACCATCAGTTCCGGTGTGCGCTGCTTCGGATCGCCCTTCGACTCCACACGCGCAGCACCGTAGCGTCCGGATCCGAGCCTTGTAGTCTTCGTCGCGTGCCGGGCCTTTCCGCGGCGGTCCGGACCGCGGTCCGGTGCGCTCGCGTTGCGGCAGCTTGCGGCCGAAGACTACGTGAGCAAGGTACGCCTTCAGTTGTTTTCCGGTGCGCATGGTTTGAGGAAGAAGAGGCCGCGCCCCGGGGTGGAGCGCGTCCGCAGGGTGTCGAGTGATTACGCGGCCAGCTTGGCGCGTTGGAGGGCCCGAAGTGCGCCCCCTATTGGATTTGAGTCGCCGCCCTAGATCCATTTAAGTAAAACACGAATAACGAGAACGAGAACAGACGTTGTCAAACAATTCTGCCACCGGGACGGAGTTTTACGACGTGATGATCCTGGAAAGTAGCGGCGACGATTCTCGAAAAGAAAAGTTCGGCCGGTTGGAGGCGCCTCGCCCGTGCAGGAAACTCGAGTATATCCGTCCAGCCAAGGCCGGTGACACCTGTGCCTTACGACTCTGCCTGGACCGACTGATGCCTCCGCAACGGGATCGGTGCGTATATTTCGACCTGCCGCCAAACGCAAACCTGGAAGGCATCTCACAGGGAATCACGAGCATAGCGGCGGCCATCAGCGAGGGAAAAATCACGCCCCAGGAAGGCGAGGTGCTTTTCCGGATCCTATCAGGGCACGCCAACATTATGGTCTCGCTGGATCTGGAGCGACGTGTGCAGAAACTGGAGCAGGGAGCGCTTCCACGGGGGGACTCGTGGGGCGATAAAGGAGCGCTCGAGCGTGCCGTCTGACCAGCATTTAGCCTGTTCTTTACAGGGACCGCCGGGGACGCTGCAACACGCAGTCTCAACGTTCCATCGCCTGCGGTGCGCCACAGATACTCCGATACTAAACAAATCTCAGTAAGGCCCGGACGAGGGAAGAAAGGGTTCCAGGAAAGAAACCGCAGATTGCGTTCTCCGGGGCCTCACTTCCTGGCGGTCCCTCCAGGAGTTGATCACAGACGCAATCAGCGCCGTACCGAGCACCAGGATCAGAATTATTCGGATTCTGTCGGTTCGTATACGCTCCTCGATTCTTCCGCCGGCGGTAAGTGATCCGTGGGACGCGCCCACCACACATAGAACGTCGGCAGCAGGAAGGTGCTCATGATCAGGTCGACGATCAGGCCGCCCACAATCACGATAGCAAACGGCCGCTGCGAATCGGAGCCGATCTTATGCGACAGGGCCGCGGGCAATAGGCCCAGCGTGGCCACCAGCATGGTCATCATGATCGGCCGGAGCCTGCGGACGCATCCTTCGATGGCGGCGCTCTCAATGGTCATGCCCCGGGCGCGCAACTGGTTGATATATTCCACCATGATGACGCCGGTCTGCACCGAGACACCGACCAGGGCCAGAAAGCCGACTCCCGACGACACGCTGAAGTGCGTTCCCGTAAAGTAAAGCGCCAGCAAACCTCCGACGCGCGCCACCCCGACATTCACCAGGTGCAGGCAGGCCCACTTGGCCGACCCGAAAGCGCCATAGACAATCATGAAAATGAAGAAAATCGTAAGGGGGAAGATAATCAGGAGACGCGCATCGGCCCGCTTCGCGCTCTCGTATTCTCCCTCCCAGTTGATGTGATAGCCGCGGGGAAGCTGGACGCCTTTGCTTACTTTCGCGATGGCCTCCTCCACCGCGCCGCTCAGGTCTCGCCCGCGGACGCTATACTTGATCGGGACATAGCGCTCGCTGCCTTCCCGGTAGATTTCCGATCCTTCGTCCCGCTCTTCGACTTTACAAAGTTGCCCGAGCGAAACCCGCTCGCCTGTTGGCGCGAGCAAGCGAATGTTTTCGATGGCTTCCTTGGTATTGCGATACTGAGGAAGATAGCGCATTACTAAGTCGTAACGCGCCTCGCCCTGTAACACTTGGGTAAGTGCGTTCCCTCCGGCAGCGGTATTGATAGCGTCCTGGACCTCCGCCACATTGATCTGATAGCGCGCGGCCGCCTCGCGATTTACGACGAAGTTGTCGCTGGGCTGGCCAGTAACCCGGAAGAGTCCCAGGTCTGTGATCCCTTTCACGCCGCCCATGATTTTGGCGATATCTTCGGCCTTGTCCTCGAGAACGTGCAAATCTTCGCCGTAGATCTTCGTGGCAAGCTGCCCCTTGACTCCGCTGACCGCCTCTTCCATGTTGTCGGCAATGGGCTGCGAAAATCCCCACACCACCCCCGGCAGCTTCGACAGTTCCTTATTCATAGCCGCGATGAGCGCTTCCTTGTTCTCGTGAAATGCCGGGCGCCACTCGTTGCTCGGTTTCAGGTCGGCGAAGTATTCCGTATTGAAGAAGCTGGTCGTGTCGGTCCCGTCGTCGGGACGCCCCGTCTGGCTGGAGCATTGGGTCACTTCGGGAAACGAACAAAGAATCAGGCGAGCCTGATTCATGAGCCGAATGCCTTCCGTGGGCCCGGTGCTGGGAGCCAGCGTGCCGCGCACCCACAGCGCGCCTTCATCCAGGTGCGGCAGGAATTCCGACCCGATCCTTCCGGGCTGGAGCAGCCAGGCGCTGGTGCAGACCGCTGCCACCGATACCAGAATCATCGCCCAGCGGTTACGAACGGTCCAGGTGACGGCGTGCTGGTAGATCCGCGTGATCCAGACGAGGACCGGATTTTCCCATTCGTGCGTCTCTCTGCGGAACAATAAACTCGCCAGGACGGGAGCGACGGTCATGGAGAATACCACGGCGCCCAGGAGCGCGAACGCCACCGTCCAGGCCATCGGCCGGAAGAGCCGGCCTTCCACTCGTTGCAGCGTAAAAATCGGCAAATACGCAGTAATGATGATGAAAATCGCGTAGAATACCGGCCTTTGCACTTCGTGAGCGGCCGCCCGAATCCGTTCCGGTATCGTCTTCTGCACCTCCTCATGGTGGCCCAGGTGCCGGACGATATTCTCCACCATCACCACCGCCCCGTCCACCACCATTCCGAAATCCAAAGCCCCCAACGAGAGGAGATTGGCCGGAACGTGCTTGAGCTGCAGGCAAATGCAAGCGAACAGCAGCGAAAACGGGATGGTGATCGCGACGATAAGGGCGGCCCGCACATTCCCCAGAAACACGAACAGAACCACGGTCACCAGGACGAAGCCCTCAGCCAGATTGTGCAGCACCGTTTCGGTGGTGAAATGCACCAGGTCGCTGCGGTCGATCAGCGGTTTAACGGTCACGCCCGGCGGCAGAATGTGATCGTTCAGTTCGGCGACTTTCTCGTGAATACTTTTCAGCGCGGCGTCCGCCTCGGCGTCTTTACGCAACAGGACGATGCCCGAGACCACATCGTCGTTATCGAGCACCCTCCCATCCGGCAGGTGGGTGGCCCGGGCAAACTGCCCCAGGCGTATCTTGGGTCCCTGGGAAACTACCGCGATATCCCGCATGTGCAGCGGCGTGCCGTTCTTTGTGAGAATTACGGTGTTCTCGATGTCCTTGACGTTCCGCACCAGGCCCACCTCGCGAATGTTGACCTGCTGCAGACCGTCTTCAATGAAGCTTCCACCGCCGTTGGCGTTGTTATTGGCGAGCTGCTGTTCCACCTGGCCTATGCTGAGCCCGTAGGAGATCAACTTATCGGGGTCGATGCGAACCTGGTATTCGCGAGTAGGTCCGCCGAAACTGGCGACGTCGACGATGTTCTCCGCCTGCTTGAAGATCTTTTCCACCGTCCAGTCTTCGATGGATTTCATTTCCATCGGGTCGTATGCGGGGTTGGTGGTATGCAGGGTGAAGAAGTAAATCTGGCCGGCGGGGCTCCAGTCGGTTTGGATTTGCGGCGATACGCCGGCTGCCACCGCGGCCGGCGGCAGGCTCACTTGCGAAAGCCGCTCGAGCGCCCGCTCGCGATCTTTGAAATTCTCCTCCTCGTCGTCGAAAATCAGCTTGATATCGGAGAGACCGAACAGCGAAAAGGACCGCAAATGCGTTACGTGCGGCATGCCGTTCATCACAATCTCGAGAGGCACCGTGATTTGCTGTTCTATCTGCTCGGCCGAGATTCCCGGCCACTGGGTGACAATCTCGACGTAATTGTCAGCCACATCGGGATAGGCCTCAATGGGAAGGTATTTGAACGCAACCACTCCCGCGGCGACCAGGAGAATCGCGAAAGCCACAACTAACAGGGGCTTGTCCAGCGCGAAGTCAACGGCTCGGCGAATCATCTATTTATTGCTCCACCGTGTTCTGGAAAACCAGAGCCCTCGCCACCACCTGGTCTCCTGGTTTGAGCCCCGAAACCACTTCCTGCAAATTGTTGAGAAGCATGTTTCCGCCGACTACTTCCTGGCGCTTGAAATGGCCATTGCCTAACGGTGCGTAGACCCACTCGCGGTCGTGTAGGTGCACAATCGCGGTGGCGGGAACGGTGGCGTGCTTTTCCCTGGTTTCACCGTGGAACGTCGCCGTAACGAACATCCCCACCCGCATCAGGCCCGGATTGTCGACCTCCAGGCGGACTTTGGCGGTGCGGATGGTGGGATCGACAATCGGCAGGATGTTGCTGATCCGCCCTTTCAACACGCGGTCCGGATAGGCCACCAGGTGGATGTCGGCGTACTCGCCCAGGTGAATCTGTGACATGTTGTTCTCCCACACGTCGCAGATAATCCAGACCTTCGACATGTCGGAAATCGTGAAAGGGTTGGGCGGCGTCAGTGCCTGAACGCCCGATTGATTGGTGATTTCCTGGTCTGTGATGGTTCCCGCCACGGGTGCATAAACCGCCACGATACCGGTCGGATTATTGGGATCGAGGCCCAACAATCCGAGCTGTTCCTTGGCCGTCTCCAGGATCACCACGTTGTCGTCCTCGGCATTCTGCGCGATCTCCTGAGCCGCCTTGGGAATCGCCCCGTGGTCGTACAGAATGTTGGCGCGCTCGAGTTGGATCTTGGTCAATTCTTCATTCTTGACGGCTTGGCGGTAATTGGAATACGCTCCCGCGACGTCCGGACTGCGCACTTTGAACAGAAGCTGGCCCTTTGTCACTTCGTCGCCCAGCCGCGCGTCGATTTCCACAATCCGCCCGGTGGCGAGCGACGGCACCGGCACCTGGCGGGAGACATCCGGGTTCACCACTCCGGTAACATTTAGCTCGGGAGCCGCCACGTACTCACCCGCCGCGGCCAGCGGAAACTGCTCCGGGTGCTCCACCGTGAAATTGTTGGCATCCAGGTCAGGCTGCACGGTTATGGCTGCGGGGCCGGTGCCTCCCTGGGCGCCCTGTGCCGTCACTTTTCGTTCGCACCCGGCTACCATTAGGCTCAATCCCGCAAACACCGCGACTTCCAGCAATACCAAACGATTCATTGCAACACCTCCCGCCCGGCGGCCATGTTCATTTGCGCCGTGGCGCTCAAATAAGAACCGATTAAATCCAGGTAAGCCAGGCGTACGTCGCGGTACGCTTTCTCGGCATCCAGGTAATCCAGCAGCGACGAACCGCCGTTTTGATAGGAGAACTGCACCCTGTCGCGCGTATCCAGCGCCAACTTCAGGTATTTCTCTTTATAGGGCCGCAACAAATTCAGGGTGCTGACTATGGTTACGTACGCCGAATCCACGTCGCTGAACACCTGCGCTTCGGCGGCGTCCCTGAGCCGCTCGTTGCGGCGGAAATCCACCGCGGTACGCGCTTTTTCGCCCTGGTTGCGGTCGAAGATCCTCAGGGGAATCGAAATGCTCAAGCCGAAATACACCGGAATCGGCGGATTGCGCGCGAAATCCACGCTGAAAGTGGGATCGGTGGATCCGTTGGCGATCGCGAGCTTGTGCGTGGACTCCGCCAATTCCACCGATTGCACGGCGGCCTTCAGGTCCGGCCGCGCCTCGATGGCCATCGTGCGGAATTCGTCCAAGGGTGCCAGCCGGTCGATGAAATCGAAAGGTCCGGTGACGTCGAATTGCTCGATCGGCGTCCGATCGTTGAGCAGCATCAGAAGTTCGATTTTCGCGGTACGAAGGTTTACTACGTCGGTCTCGTAATCGGATTCGAATTGGACCCGCTGCAGTTCCAGGCGGTCGTAATCGATCTGCGCTATGTCGCCGGCGTGGAGGCGATCGCGAAAGATCCCCAGTTCGTGGTCCCAGTACTCCAGGTTTTCTTTGGCATTTTGCAGAAGCGCCTTGGCCTGCAAGGCATTCACGAAGGCGCTGCGCAGATTGAAAACCAGGCCGCGTTCCTGATCCTGGGAAGTTGACACCGTGATATCGGTCGTCAGCCGGGCGCCTTCCAGGCGCAATTCGCGCTTGTGGTCCCGTTCGTGCAAGTAACTGACCTGCCCATACGGCAGCGCAAAGGCGAAGGGCCGGTAACCATTGGCTGACGATGTGGGCGAAGGGCCGGGCACGAACGGATTCATCTGATCGAGAGTCCCGGTCAGGGAGGGGTTCGGGCGTAAATAGGCGGTGATTTCGGCCGCCCGGGACTCGTCGATATTGAGCCGGTTGGCCTTCAACGTGGGGTTTGTAGCTTCAAACTTGTCCTTGATTTGTTGCCACGTGAAAGGTGTTTGGGCGAGAGCCACTGTCGGCAGCAACGCGGCGGCAAGAATCGCGCATGTGCGGAGCGGCCACACCTTAACATCCCTGGCTATCTTGAACGGTTCTGGAGTTTCCATGATGTGAGAAGCTCGTGCTGTGTGACTTACAATCTAGCTCGCAACCTGGTTTGCATCTAGCGATCTTGTGTGCCACCGCGCCGCTCTTTTGAATAATCGTCCGATTGTACGGATTGACAAGGCTTACGCAATCCAATCTTTCGAGAGCATGTGCCGCTCTTTTGGTGTCAGCCCTTGGTGATGCGGAAAATTCACATTAGGATTGACTCATAAGCGGGCGCGGCCATCGGCGGGGAAATTGGTTATGAAAGAACACACAAGCGAGAAACAGCTTCGGCTCATTGTCCTCAGCGACCAGGCGCTGTTTCGCACGAGCCTCGCTCGATTCCTGGCATCGGAAGCGGGGCTCGAAGTGGTGCGCGAGTGCGCCAGTTGCGGCGAGGCCCTCGATGCTCTGAAGACATCTCCCGTTGACGTCGTCCTGCTGGACTTCACCGCAAGCGGTGAAGACGCAAACGACTTCATGTCCTCTGCCCGGACCGCCGGTTACCAGGGGCGGTTCCTCACCATCTCCGAGACTGCGGAGGCGGAGAAGTTAACCAAGGCTCTCAGGCTTGGCGCATCGGGGATTTTCCGAAAATCCGAGGCGCCTGACCGCCTGGTGCTGGCCATCAGACTGGTGGCTGCCGGGGCGGTGTGGGTCGATCAAAGCGTCATGGCGCAGTTAACCGTTCAGCCATCCGACCCGCTCAATCAGGCGGCTAATCGAAGGTCTGGCGCGCGCCTCGAAGAACGCGAAGAGAAAATCATCCTGGGTATTATGAACGGGCTCACGACCAGGAAGATTGGCGACGGCCTGGAGCTTTCCGAAGGTGCTGTTAAGAACATCTTGCAGGGTCTGTTTGCGAAGACCGGCGTGAGGAAGCGCAGCCAGCTTGTCCGGTTGGCGCTCGAAGGTTCTCTGGGCCCTCGTTTCAGCAAAAGGCAAGCCGCCGGAACGGCCGAGCCTGTACACTCTAATGGGGAATCGAGCGATCAATCGAGAGATTAGCTCGACCGAATCGAAGGTGCTGGAAATGCGCCTGGAAACTTTCAACACCTTTAACCATGCGCAGTTCTTCGGCCCCACCTCGGTGAACGCCAACATCAGCAGCACGTCTTTCGGACAGGTGGTAAGCGCCATGCCGGGCCGCGTGATGCAGGTGGCCGCTAAGTTCAGCTTCTGATTACTCCAACTCTTGTGCCGTGACGGCCCAACTGATGGACGTGACACTGTTCTCGAGCGAGAGGCGAACAATCATTTGCTCGAGAGCCTGATCCTGACGGCCAAGCCCTCTGATCTGCGCCGCGACCTTCATTTTTGCCGTGCCCTCAATGTCTTCACTCTTTAGGGCGGTCAACGTGAGGTAGGTTTGCGCAATAGCCTGAAGCAGCAGCGCTCGAATGTGAGCTTCATCCTCCGGCCGGCACACGACGTCGCAAACGTAGGTGACTTCCTGTTCCGGCCCGGACTGTTGAGAGGGATAAACGCGGTATGCCAGGGGGCGCAGAGCGAGGTTGGCAATCAGTACGGCGGCTCCCACAATCGCGCCGTACAACAATTGGCCGAGGCCGCAGATAGCTCCGATTGCGGCCGAACACCAGATGGTCGCGGCCGTATTCAGCCCCCGGACCGTGCCTCCATCTTTGAAGATGACGCCCGCGCCCAGGAATCCAACCCCCGAGACGACGTAAGAGACAATCTGCGCCTCGCTGCGCGACGTGTCTCGTACCAGGAAAGCGCACATCACAAAGGCGCAGGCGCCGGCCGCAACCAAGGCGGTCGTCCTGGTGCCGGCCATCCGCTGCCGCCATTGGCGCTCCAATCCCACAATGGCGCCAAGGCTCAGCCCGGCGAAGAGCCTTACAAGAAAGTCAAGTACTGGCATGGAACTGGAACTCCGTCTCCGGCGCCGAACCCAAAAATCCGTTGATTATTTGAGTCTCGCAGAATATGGCGGCGGATACCGCAGAATGTGGGGCAGGTTGGCAACCTCCAGCGGGTTGGAAACCCGCTGCTCCGGACGCCCGTGAACAGGCCGCCCAGCGCCGGTTGCCGGGGCACCCTCCGAGTCGCGCGCATGATAACATCCTGGATAACATTTTGCCCCACAAAGTCTGCTCGATGCCACTCTATTATGCGAGTCTCAATAGCTCGATTGCTCGATGCTTTGAGCTCGGCACCTTACTGAGGACTCAGCGGCGGAATATGCTGGATGTACCCGGCTCTAGCCGCCCGCAGTTTCCAGGCATCCAGGATGCCACGCACCTGTTGGCGAGACAGGTTATACCGGCCGGCAATCGCCGTAACGCGCCATCCCAGCACAAAATAGAGCTGGGCTGCCTTCCGTTGCAGGTCCTGCCGGCCGCAGCTTGCGAACGTAGGGACCTGCGCTGGGAAGCTGACCCAGTTGGCGCGAATCGCATTACGCAAATCGTGATTGGACATCTGTTCGACGCTCTGGCGCCGAACGCTGGGACCGAGCCGCGTGGTTCCCACCCACGGTACGCCATCGTCGTCCTTCTGCCCGCGCGGCAGCCAGGCGGTTGTCTTGCAAACGATGCGATCGTGGTTCGGACCGGGAGAGACTAAGAGGTCGCCTGCCACGGCCTTGCCGGAAGCGACCTTCTTATAGGCATCCCTCCGGCCGCCAGACCAGTCGGAGTCGTTTACGCGCAGTGTCCACCACCGGTCTGCGATGGACGCGCGAACTACCGGATGGCCTTCCGCGATGGTGGCCATCCACTGGTGACCGCGGATGGGCCACGGCGTCGCTTGATTCCAGGATTTCTCCAATGCTACACATAGGTCCTGCCACGCGGCCCCGATAGGCTCGGCAACCGCCATGGTGAGCGATCGGAGCCTGTATTGTCTGCGGCGGCATCTCCGGCAGAGGATCAGGCGGCCGCAGACTTTCCAGCCGCGCGGCGTCTCGTCCCCTCTTGCTAGCCGTCCGCAGGAGCAACATTTCATGCAACCACTCCCCAGTGACACGACCTTTTGAAACCAACTGTGGGCAAACTTCAGAGGAACTTGCAAAATTCGTGGGTGCGACCGCTCCTTCACGGATGCCCTCTGGGCCCGGCTCAGTAACTGCTTTCCCTTCCGTGTACGCCTTCCGAGCCGCGCGCGTCAGCAAGCGGTTTCCCCGAAATTTGCAAGTTCCTCTTCAGTCTTCCCCAAAGGGGACCCCGGGCTTCAGCCCGCTCGCGCACACGATGCCAGACCCGGGGCCTGCCCACAGCGTCAGAAGTCCAGCCGCAGAGCCGCTTGCCCCACGCGATTTCCGCCCGCGCCCTGTGGCAACACGGACTGAAGCACCCCGAAAGTGCTCGGGTTACTGATATTAGTCGCCGGCGGCGCATAATTCACGCGGTTCAGCGCGTTGGTGAACGACGCTTCGAAGCGCAGCCGGAAGCGTTCGCCAAGCTGGAACTGCTTGGCCAGACCCATGTCCACGTCGATCATTCCGGGACCCTGGAGAATACCCAGGCCGCAACTGCCGAACCGTCCCGCGCCCGGAGGCGTCGAAGCAAAGGCATTGATGTTATAAAACTGCCCCGGCCCCTGATTGGTGGGGATGGGATTTCCCAGGCAATCGGGACGGAGAGATGCCCCACTTCGGTTGGCAATATCGGTATTGGATTGATCGTTGATTTGACTTGGATCGTACGAATTCGGCCCCGTCGGATTGATAGTCGGAGTAAGCCACTGCCCGGTCTGCATAGTGGTGATGGTACTCAGATTCCAGCCGCCCGCAACAGCGTTCAAGACGCCCCTCGTGGCCCATTTGCGGCCCGGTCCGAACGGCAGTTGATAGATCCCGGTAATCAGAAGACGCTGGCGTGGGGTGCCGACCACGTTGCCACGGTCCATCGCCACATCGAACCGGTTGGCAACCTCCGCCGCATAGGCCTCTTCGGGGGCAAAAACACTGGGTGCGTCGCTGCCTTGTGCGTCGCTGATATTCTTTGCCCAGGTGTAATTCACCTGGAATGACAGGCCCCGCGCGAGGCTGTGCTTGACCTCGGTCTGCAGCGCCTGATAGTTGGCGAATCCCAGGTTCTGGCTGTCCATCAGGAGAAACCAGTTTTGATAGGGAGCTCGCGGGTCCACAAAAGCGCCTGCAGGAATGGTGTAGGGCGTGGTGCTCGCGGGAATCTGGTTGAGGTCGACCGTGATCGGCATGCGGTACGAATTCATGCCTAGATAGCTGACGCGCAGCAGCGTACTCGCGGTGAACTGCCGTTCGACGGTGACGTTCCATTGGGCCGACTGGGGATCGCGGAACAGGGGATCGTTGCCCTGTTCCAGGCTGCCGCCGCCGTAAGTGATTCCCTGGTTGGGGGGCGCCGTTTGCGGAAACTGAAACTGCGGAGGCTGCAGCACGCCGTTGGCATTGTAGACGGCATTTACGTTGGTGAACAGATCCGAGGTGGGGTTGCCGGCATTGTTAAAAGACATGGGCCCCAGAGTCGTCATGGTGAAAATGCCGAATCCGGCCCGAATTACAGTCTTGTTATCGCTGAACGGCCGGTACGCCACGCTGACCCGCGGATCGAAGTCGTGCCAATAGATCTGTCTCAAACCTGCGGCAACGTGATCCTGGCTGGACGTGAGAACGTTGGAGCAAGCCAACGCCGTGTTTCGCCCTGGAAGGGAACAGGCATTAAATGACGCCAGGAAGCCGTTATAGACCTGTTGGTGCGCCGGATTATTCTGCACCGTCTGAAGAAACTGAGACGGTATCAGGACGCTGTTGTTCCGCTGGTCGAAGCTTCCTAGGTCGCCCTGGGTTTCGGCGAACGGGGGAAGCAATTCCCAGCGCAGGCCGAAATTCACAGTCAGGTGGCTGTTGGCCTGCCACTCATCCTGGGCATACGCGCCCCACTGCGTGGCTCGCGCATCGATCTGCGGACTGGTGATGGCGAAGAAAGATTCCTGCGGCAGACCCAGCAGGAGATCCCCAAAAGCATAGTTCGTGAACAGGCCCGGGCTGAAAGTGAAATCGCCGTAGTCGTCCGAGGGCTGAAAGAACATCAGGGCGTCGTAGCGCACCTTGCGAACATCGATGCCCAGCCGCACGGTGTGGTTGTGCATCACGCGGCTGAGGTTATCGGTGAACTGGGTGGTCTGGGAAATCGTGGTTCCGGTTCTGTCCTGGCCGATCGACGAGATCGAGCCGTCGCTGAGGGTGAACGTCGGGAAAGCCGAGGCGTTGGGATGCTGGCTGATGTCGATGCCCTGGAGCCTAAGTTGGGAAATCGCGGACGTGCCCTGGATCGGGAACGCGTCGTTTTCCTGAAAGTTGGTAAATCCAAACCGGAATTCGTTAATCGTGGTGGGAGTGATCGAGTAATTGTAAGAGATCAGGAAGCTGCGATTCTGATCGTGAGAGGTGACATTCGGCAGGAACTGGTTTGCCAGAAGCCCGCTCCCGCCTTCGTCCGCGACGACATTTTTCCAGCTATAGCGGGCATATACTTGCTGCTTGGAGGAAATGTTCTGATCGATCCTGACGTCCCAGCCATCGGTATTGGATGGAATAGGCGCCAGGTCCTGGTAATTGTAAGAGGGATTGACCACGCCCAGATTCGCGTTTGGCAGCGGGTAGTAGTTCAGCAATGCCTGAGCGGTGGGATTGATGCAACCCTGGCACGCGCCAGTGGGAATGGTGTTGTTGGCGTAAGCCGCGCCGGTAAACGGATTCGTCACCGCGCCGCTTCCATAGGCGGCCACGAGGGCGTTCAAATCGCCGTTTCGTTCCGCCTGCGTGGGAACCAGAAGCTGTTGCGGCACGGACGTGCGCTTGCGGTTTCCTTCGTAGTCGAGAAAGAAAAACGTCTTGTCTCGGCCGCGGTACAGTTTCGGAATGTTTACCGGCCCGCCGAGGCTGCCGCCGAAAGTGTTGAACCGCTTGGGCGCCTTTGCCGAAAAGTTGAGAATCGTGGCGTCCAAAGCGTCATTTTGCAGGTACTCGAATAGACTTCCGTGAAGCTGATTCGTTCCGCTCTTGGTGATAAACGTAACGTCCCCGACCTGCGAAAACTCGGCGTTATTGTTAAACGCCGTGACCTTCATCTCCTGGATTCCTTCCGAGGAGGGATAGGCGTCCAACAGCGCGCCGTTCGAGCGCACGCTGGCAGTGGATATGCCATCGACGGAAAAGCCCACTTGGGACGACACGGCGCCGCCCACCTCGATATTCCCTTGGCTGTCCTTCACGACGCTGGGAGAAGTCGCCAAAGCCGCCAGCGGACTAGTGGAGACGGCCCGCGAATTGAGCGGCAATGCGGTAATGTCGGCACCGATCTTGGAATCCGCCAGGACCGCGTTTTCGGTGTTGACCGCCGTCGCGGCGCCTTCCACGTCGACGGTCTGCGCGACGCCGGCAACATCCAGCTTCAAATCCGCGCGCAATTGTTGACGCGCGTCCAGTGTGACCTTGGCGATGGTCGCCGTATTGAAGCTTTCCTTGACGCCTTTTACTTCGTACGCGCCCGGCCTCAGATTGAGGATCTGGTACTCGCCCGCGCTATCGGAGACCGCGGCTCGCGCGGTGTTATCGTCCAGGTTCCTGACCGAGATTGCGGCTCCGGGCAGAGCTGCGCCCGAGGCATCCGTCACGGTTCCGACGATGCTGCCAAACGTGGATTGCGCATGCAGGTTCGCCGGCAGGGCGGCTAAAGCGATCGCGAAAAGGCTGAAAATCGTTGTTTTTGTAAGTGGTGAATTCATGTCCGTATCTTCTCGTGCCTCATGAGCACACGTATGCCCTCTCTGAAATTGAGCCGTGCGCTGTTTGCTAACTTGGGGAAACTCAACGAGGAGTATTTATCTGAGACTTGGTAAGATTATAAGGCTGGCCCATAAGGAACCTATAAAGGTTAGCTAAGAATTTGTTAAAGGAACGGGGAATCGATCGGAAGACTATACCATCTGCAACTTGAATGGCGGGCTGAAGCCCGCCCCACCACTGGATCAAAGCGTCTTGAGTGGGGCAGGCTTCAGCCCAATGCCACATAGTTTCCCAAGGACAGAATTCCTGCTGAAATCAGGTGGGGCAGGCCCCCTGGCCTGCGCGGGACGCCCTCGTCCCGCTCCTGCTGTGGATTCAGGCGCTTGCGGTCGCGAAGAGGCCAACCAGGGGGTCGGCGGGCCCAGAGGGCGCCCCGTGGGCATCCGCCCCACTATTTAGGCAGATGCCCGGAAGTGGGAAAACTAAGCGGCATTAGGCTAACAGCCTGCAGCCCGGCTTTCAGCCGGCTTCCACGAGGCCTGACGAATTTCCCTGGCTTCGCTACGGGCGCACCGAAGGGCACGAAGTAGGAGGAAATTCCCCACGGCGGGTTAGTAACCCGACTGCCGAGTGCCACTCGGCCGCAGCATACGATCCCGCCCTACGCGCCGGTGTAATCCGGCGAACTCAGAAGTCGACTCGCAGCGCGAGTTGTCCCGTACGGTTGCCTCCTGAGCCTTGAGGCAGTGCGGATTGCAGGACCCCGAAGTTAGAGGGGTTACCGACGTTCATTGCGGGCGGCGCGAAATTGGTGTGATTCAGAACATTTGTGAACGTCGCTTCGAAGCGGATATGGGCCCGCTCCCCAACGTTGAAGCGCTTGGCTACACCCGTGTTCACGTTGACCATGCCAGGACCCTGCAGGTTACCGAGACCGCAGTTCCCAAACCGCCCGGCGTTGGCCGGCGGCAAAGCGAAGGCATTGATGTTAAAGAAGTTTTGAGAAGTCTGGCCGGCGTATGGGTTTCCTACGCAATCCGGGCGCGCGAGGGCTCCGCCGGTGTTTCGCTCGATCATATCGGTGTTCGATTGATCGTCCGCTGCGGGCATCGTGGCCGTCAGCCACTGGCCTGATTGGATCGTCGTAACCATGCTGAGATCCCAGCCTCCCAGAGCGGCGTTCACGAGGCGGCCCGAAGAGTGGAGCCAAGTTCGGCCGGTTCCGAACGGCAGTTGGTAGGAGCCCGTCAGCAGGAAGCGTTGTGAGGGCATCCCCACCACGTTGCCGCGGTCGTAGCCGATGTTGTAGGCATTGGCAATCTCCACCGCATAGGGCTCTTCGCCTGCGTATGCGCTGGGGGCATCGGTGCCTTGCGCGTCGCTGATATTTTTCGTGAAAGTGTAGTTTGCCTGGAACGTGAGCCCATGCGTCACTCTATGGGTGACTTCCACGATACCCGACTCATAGTTTTGATTGCCGATGCTTTCCGACTCCATCAACAGAAGCCAGTTCTGGAAGGGCGCACGGGGATCGACGACTGAGTATCCGTTGTTCGGAATGGTGTAGGGGGTCGTGCTCGCCGGAATTTGGTTCCGGTCTATGGTGACGGGAAGATGGTAGGCGCCTTGGCCGGTGTAGCTCAACCGGACCGTCGTGTTGGGTGTAAGTTCCCGTTCCACGGTGAGGTTCCATTGCGCTGACGAAGGATCCTTCCAGTGCGGATTGTTTGCCTCCTCGAAATCGCCGCCGCCTAAAGTTGCCGGCGCGCCCAGAGGGGACGTTTCCGGAAACTGGAACGCAGCAACACCGTTCGTGACGGAATTGTTGTAGGTGAGTAGATCCGAGAGGGCGATGATGCCGCTGTTGAAAGACATGGGGCCAAGAGTCGTCATGGTATAGATGCCGAAGCCGGCGCGAATGACGGTCTCGTTGTTGTTGAACGGCCGCCAGGCTATGCTCACGCGTGGGTCGAAGTCATGCCAATTCCAAAACCGAAGGCCTTGAGGAAGCCCCGCCTGGCTCGCCGTCTCGACGTTCGAACACGGCAGCAACGGGGTCTTATCCGGAAGCGAACACGCATTGAATCCTTGAAGAAACCCCTGATTAATCTGCTGGAGGAGCGGATTGTGTGCGATAAAGGGATAGAATTTATCCGGAACGACGACGGTCAAGTTGTTCCCCGACGTAAGATAGGTAGCTATATCGCCATTGCTTTCCTGAAAGGGCGGTAGCAATTCCCACCGTAACCCGTAATTGACCGTCAGATGGCTGTTCACCTGCCATGAGTCCTGGCCGTAAACACCCCAGTGGACAGAGCTTGCATCCATTTGTGGGCCGATGACCGCAAAGTAAGACGGGTTCGGCAACCCAAGCAGAAAATCGCCAAAGGAGTAGTTTGTGAGCGAACCGCTGAAGGTGAAGTCGCCATAGTCGTCGGACGGCGCGAAGTACATGAGGGCGTTGAAACGCTGTCTGCGGAAATCCAATCCAAACCGAAGAGTGTGCTTGCCCTGGATGCGAGTGAGATTGTCGGTGAGTTGGAAGGTGCTCGAAATTGTCGATCCAACCCGGTCCTGCCCGATCGATGTTATGGAGCCATCGGCGAAATTGAAGGTCGGGAAGGTATCAGCCGTGGGATGCGAGGCAATGCCTACCGGATGATCCAAGATCAGCCCCAGTTGGGAAATGGCCGCAGCGCCCGAGATGGGGAAAGTGTCATTCTCGTCGTAATTGGTGAACCCGAAGCGGAATTCGTTCAGTAAACGCGGGGTAATCGAATAGTTGTAGGAAACCACCATGCTGCGGTCTCGTTCGTTAGCTCCGTCACTCGGTAAAAGCACACCTGCGGGTGCAACGGCACCGGCGTTATTGAACTCCGTGTAAAACGCGTTCTTCGCGCTAAAGCGTGCATAGATTTGCTGCTTGGCATTAATAACGTGATCCAATCTGATATCGAAACCGTTGGAGTGCGATGGGATCGGCACCAGGGTCTGATAGTTGTAGGAGGGGTTCAGCACACCCAAGTTGGCGTTGGGCAGAGGATAGTAATTCAGCGTGGCCTGAGCCACGGGGTTGATACAGAACTGGCACGAGCCGGTGGGGATGGTGTTGTTCGGAAACCCCCCGCCCGTGAAGGGATTGAGCAGCGGACCGTTCCCAAGGCCAGCTACCAGGTCGTTTAAATTGCCGCCTCTATCCGCTGCGCTTGGCACCAGAAGCTGCTCCGGGTAGGACTGAGTTTTTCGATTCCCCTCATAATCCAGGAAGAAAAACGTTTTGTCTTTGCCGTTGTACACCTTGGGGATGGTGACGGCGCCCCCCAGGCTGCCGCCGAAAGTGTTAAACTTCCGCGGCGCCTTGGTGGTGAAATTCAGCACGTTGGCATCGAGAGCGCTATCCTGAAAATACTCAAACGCGCTGCCATGCAATTGATTGGTTCCGCTCTTCGTGACGAAGGTCACGTCGCCAATCTGGGCGAATTCCGCATTGTTGTTGAACGCCGTGACTTTCATCTCGGCGATATTTTCCATGGATGGGTAAGCGTCCTGCAGCGAGCCGTTGAAACGCACGTTGGCCGTTGAAATTCCATCCACAGAGAAGCCCACCTGCGACGACGTCGCGCCCCCAACGGCGATATTACCCTGCGAGTCCGTCGTCACGGAAGCGGACACGGCTAAGGCCGCCAGAGGGCTGGAGGATACGCTACGGGAGTTGATAGGCAACTGGGTTAAATCGGCATTGATCTTGGAATCGCTAAGCGTGGCGTTTTCGGTATTTACAGCCACGGCCGCCGCGGTAACTTCGATCTGCTGGCTTGTGGCGGCCAGGGGAAACTTCAGGTCCAGACGAATGTCCTGTCTCGCCGCCAACTCCACCTTGTCGACTACCGCAAGGGAGAAACCCTCTTTCGCGCCCGTCAAACGGTAGTGTCCTGGCTTGAGATTTTGGAACAGAAAATTTCCCGCGTCGTCACTGAGGGTGGGGACCTCCGTATTCTCATCCACATTGTGCAATGTGATCACCACATTTGGCAGGACCGAGCCGGTTTGGTCGAGTGTGGCGCCGCGGATACTGCCAAAAGTGGACTGCGCATGAAGGTTCGACGGCAGGCTTGCCGCCACGAGCGCAATAAGGCTCAAAACTGTCCTTCTCGTAAGTTGTGAATTCATGTCCCTACCCTTCCCGGAACACGTGAAGACACGTATCCCCTCTTTGAATTTGAGTCGTTTGGCGGTCGCTGACTTGGGGGGACTCCAACGAGGAGTATTGCTCTGAGACTTGGAAAAGATTATACGGAAAACACATAAAGAATGTGTAAAGGTTGTATAAGTATTTGTTAAAGAGGCGGTGGAATCGCCATGGGCCGATCCAAAGGCGGAAATCAATCGAAAGATTAGTGCAGTTACTACGCCCCTACTTTGGAAGCGTGGATCTCCTGCAGACTCCAGACGCGGATAGGATCGCGCTGTCTCGCGGCAACCGCGTCAGCGGCGGCGCGCGCGCCGCTCATCGTGGTAATGCAGGGAACGCGATACTGCACTGCGCTGCGGCGGATGGCCTTCTCATCGTGAAAGGCGGGAGCGCCGGTGGTGGTATAGATGGCTAACTGGATGGCGCCGCCCTTCAGCAGGTCCACCACGTTGGGGCGGCCTTCGTTCACCTTGAGGACCATCTTGCAGGTGAGGCCGGCGTTGCGCAACGCGCTCGCCGTGCCGCGCGTGGCCACCAGTTGGAATCCCAAATCGGCGAAGGCCTTCGCCACACCCACGGCTTCCAATTTCTGATGGTCGTTGACGCTGATGAAGACCGTGCCCTTTTCGGGCAGCGAGCTGCCGGCGCTGATCTGCGCTTTCAGGAACGCTTCGCCGAAATTCACGCCCACTCCCATCACTTCGCCGGTGGAGCGCATCTCGGGCCCCAGCGCCGGGTCCACGCCCGGGAATTTGTTGAAGGGAAATACCGGCGATTTGACGAAATCCTGCGGCACTGAAAGCTTGCCCGACGTGACCCCGCCAGTCAGTTCGGCATAGTCCTTCAACTTGCGTCCCCACATCAGTCCGACCGCGATTTTGGGCAGCGGCACTCCCGTGGCCTTGCTGACATAAGGCACCGTTCGCGAGGCGCGCGGGTTCACCTCGAGCACGTACACCGTGCCGTTCTGAATGGCGTACTGCACGTTCATCAGGCCGATGACGTGCAGCCCTTTGGCGAGCCGTACGGTGTAGTCTTCGATGGTGCGGAGCGTCTCGGCCGCGAGCGATTGCGCCGGCAACACGCAGGAACTGTCGCCCGAGTGCACGCCGGCCTCCTCGATGTGCTCCATAATGCCGGCGATCAGCACCTCGTCGCCATCGCAGAGGGCGTCGACGTCCACCTCGGTGGCGTTTTCCAGGAAGCGGTCTACCAGCACCGGTCGATCCTGCGAGAAGGTGACGGCTTCGCGCATGTACTGGCGCACCATCTCTTCGTCGTAAGCGATCACCATGGCGCGTCCCCCCAGCACGTAACTGGGGCGCACCAGCACGGGATAGCCGATCTCTCGCGCTACGGTGCAAGCCTGCTCTACGCTGGTGGCCGTGCCGTTCGGCGGGCATGGAATGTGGAGCTCTTCGAGCAGCTTGCCGAACAACTTGCGGTCTTCGGCGAGATCGATATTCTCGGGGTCGGTGCCGATGATCGGTACGCCCAGACGCTTCAGCGGCAGCGCCAGGTTGAGCGGCGTCTGCCCGCCGAATTGCACAATGAGGCCGTCGGGCTTCTCGGTGTCGACGATGTTGAGCACGTTTTCGAGCGTGAGCGGCTCGAAGTAGAGGCGGTCGCTGGTGTCGTAATCGGTGGACACGGTCTCGGGATTGCAGTTGACCATGATCGATTCGACTCCCATTTCCTGCAGCGCGAAAGATGCGTGGCAGCAGCAGTAGTCGAACTCGATTCCCTGCCCGATGCGGTTGGGTCCGCTGCCCAGAATCATGACCTTCTTGCGGTCCACCGGGCCGGCCTCGCAGGCGCTTTCGTAATTGGAGTACAGGTACGGAGTGAAGCTTTCGAACTCCGCCGCGCAGGTATCCACGCGGCTGAAGACGGCGGCCACGCCCAACTCTTTGCGGCGGGCGCGGACAGCGATTTCGGTAGTGCCCCAAGCCTTGGCCAACTGCACGTCGGAGATACCGTAGCGCTTGGCGGTGCGGAACGTGGCTTTCGGAATTTCCGGGAACGTGGCCTGTGGCAGCCCGGCCTCGAACTCGGCCACTTCCTTCATCTGCTTCAGGAACCACGGATCGATGGAGGTCAGCTCATGTATTTCTTCAACTGTATAGCCGCTGGCGAGCGCGAAGCGGATGTAATTGAGGCGGTCGGGCGTGGGCGTGATGAGCTTCTGGGCGATCAGATTCTTGTCGTAGGTTTCGGAGCCGAAAGCCTTCCCGGTCTCCAGGCTACGAATTCCTTTCGAAAGTGCTTCTTTAAACGTCCGGCCGATGGCCATCACTTCGCCCACCGACTTCATCTGCGTTCCCAGCGTGCTATCCACGCCCGGGAATTTCTCGAAAGCCCACTTGGGAATCTTGACCACCACGTAATCGATGGTCGGCTCGAAGCAGGCGGGAGTCTTGCGGGTGATGTCGTTGCGGATTTCGTCGAGGCGGTAGCCGACGGCGAGCTTGGCGGCAATTTTCGCTATGGGAAAGCCGGTCGCTTTCGAGGCCAGCGCCGAGCTGCGCGACACGCGCGGGTTCATCTCGATAATGACCATGCGCCCGTTGGCGGGATTGATGGCGAACTGCACGTTGGACCCGCCGGTATCGACGCCGATTTCGCGCAGGCATCGCAACGCGGCGTCGCGCATCATCTGATATTCGCGGTCAGTGAGGGTCTGCGCCGGCGCCACCGTGATGGAGTCGCCGGTGTGCACCCCCATGGGGTCGAAATTTTCGATAGAGCAAACGATGATGCAGTTGTCGGCGAGGTCGCGCATGACCTCCAACTCGAATTCCTTCCAGCCGAGCGCGCTCTCTTCCATAAGGACTTCGTGCACCGGCGAAAGGGCCAGGCCGCGCTCCAGAATCTCGACGAGTTCCTCCTGGTGGTAGGCGATGCCGCCGCCCGTTCCGCCCAGGGTAAAACTGGGGCGCAGGATGCAGGGGTAGCCGATGCGCGCGGCGAACTCGATGCCGCCTTTGATGGTGGTGATGAGCTGCGATTGCGGCGTCTCGAGGCCAATTTTGCGCATCGCATCTTTAAATAAGAGGCGATCCTCGGCCTTCTTGATGGCATCGATTTTGGCGCCGATGAGCTCCACGCCGTACTTGTCGAGCACGCCGGCTTCGGCCAGTTCCACCGAAAGATTCAGGCCGGTCTGGCCGCCGACGGTGGAAAGCAGCGCGTCGGGCCGCTCGCGGCGAATGATCTCTTCGAGGTACGGGCGGGTGAGCGGCTCGACGTAAGTTTTGTCGGCGAGGTTCGGGTCGGTCATGATGGTCGCCGGGTTGGAATTGACCAGGATGACTTCGTACCCATCGGCGCGCAGGGCCTTGGCGGCCTGGGTGCCGGAGTAGTCGAACTCGCAGGCTTGGCCGATGACGATGGGGCCGGAACCGACGATCAGGATGCGGTGAAGATCGTTGCGCCGGGGCATTATGCGGGGCCCTCCACTGCACTGCTCTTGAACTGGCTCATGAGCTTCACGAAATCGTTGAATAAATAGTGCGAATCGTGCGGACCGGGCGCGGCTTCGGGGTGGTACTGCACGCAGAAGACGGGATGGTTGCGGAAGCGGAAACCCTCCAGCGTCTGGTCGTTCAAATTCACGTGGGTGATCTCGACGTCGTTGAGGTTGAGCGAATCGGGGTCGACGGCGAACCCGTGATTGTGAGACGTGATCTCGACTTTTTGGGTCAGCTCATTGCGCACCGGGTGGTTGGCGCCGCGGTGTCCGAACTTCAACTTGTAGGTGCGGCCACCCGCCGCAAGTCCTAGTAATTGATTGCCCAGGCAAATTCCGAAAATGGGCTTTTTGCCGATCAGTTGGCGGATATTGGCCACTTGCGCCTGGAGCGGCTCGGGGTCGCCCGGACCGTTGGAGAGGAAAATGCCGTCGGGCTTGAGCGCCAGCACGTCTTCCGCGGAAGTCAAGGAGGGCACCACCGTGACGCGGCATCCGCACTGCACTAACCGCCGCAAAATGTTGTGCTTGATGCCATAATCGTAAGCCACTACATGAAATCGCGGTGCGGCCGGCCTTCCCACTGGATCGGAGGGCGAGCAGGGGTCCACCGGCTGGGTCCATTCATAAGAGGCGGGAGTGGAAACGCGAGTCGCGAGATCGAGCCCGGCCATGGTGGGGATGGAACGCGCCTTGGCGATCAGCTTCGCACTATCCTTTTCCACGGACGAGAGGACGCCGCGCATCACGCCGCGAGTTCGCAGGTGGCGGACCAGGGCGCGGGTATCGAGATCGTCCACCACCGGGATGCCGGCGTGAGCGAGGAACGCGTTGGCCTCGGTATCGGAGCGCCAGTTGCTCGCGATGGCGGAGAATTCGCGGACCACGAGGCCTTCGATGTAAGGGTGCGCGGACTCGTTATCGCTGGCGGCGGTTCCGTAATTCCCGATTTGCGGGTTGGTGAGGATGACGATCTGCCCGGAATAGGACGGATCGGTGAAAACTTCCTGATAGCCGGTGAGGGCGGTATTGAAGACCACTTCGCCGGACCGCTCGGCGGGCGCACCAAAGCTCCGGCCCTCGAAGACGCTTCCGTCTTCCAGGGCGAGGATCGCAGAGTTCAATTTAGGCTGTTCCTCCCAGGGAGTGGATAACCTTCATTCTAGCAGGGAGGGGCGCGGGGGCAAAATGGGTTCGAATTTGCCGCTGTAACGCATTTGCAATGTGGGGGATGGGGAGAAAACATGGGTTTGTTTGCCAATTTTGTGTTGCGGCGATTTCAAGCGGTCTCACGTGGGGATCTCCCGGATGAAGTTGTACCACGGGAGGGCGACGGGGTCGGGAGGCGGGTGGCGGAGGCGATGGAAATAAAGAAGATCGAGCTTGGGCGCGGTTGTGACTCCCCAGCGGTAGAAGCGTATGATGTCTGGATGGCGGCGAGCCGGGCGATCGGGGTATGTTTCCTGCTTCTTCTGAAAAGTCGCCGGCGAGCCTGCGGGCCGATCAGGTCTTCCAAGAACACGCGAAGAATTAGTACATGGGAGAGAACTCGAGGCCGAACGCCCTGTTTGTGGACGACGAACCGGAACCTCCTATCAACGTGCATGCCCTCCAAATCATAAGATCGCTAGTCACAATCCGCGATATTCCAGGCGCCGTTCTTCACCCATTCGTAGGGTGAGCTTTCGGTAGCCCTATATGGTCGCCACGCGAGCCCAACTTAGCGCACGGCCTGAAGCGCACTAAAGGATTTCAGGTCCGCGCCCCTCTCGACCCGAATCAGCTTGTAGAACTCGCACTCCATGCAGTTCCCGAGCTTCTCGGCAAATGTCCCTTGGACCTTGCCTCCACAAAACGTACCTGTCAGTGCCCAACAGATTCGTCCGCCATTCTGCCCGCCGTTCATCCCATCCGCCTTCTTGTCAACCGAGGCTGGACAGACGCCCAGCTCCGCAACTTTGCTCCCACCGGGCTGCCGGCCGCATTTCTTGAATTCCCAACAATTCTGTCCCATTCTTTTCCTCCCGTTTCTCATCTGCTCCTACCACACTGCCTGTACCAGCCCGCGGGCAGGGCCAAATCGCACTTTCAGACACATATCGGCTTTTCGACAGCGGTTTCTATGCATTTTTCAACAGTGATTATGCACATCTGGTCGAGGAACCCACCAATTGATCACGCTCCCCGGTTTTGGCCCGGCGCATGGAGACGAACGAAGTACGTAGGCGACGATACGGTTGAATGGGTCAAAATACCAAGCCGCTCGACAGTAGTAATGAAGCAGACCGCCAAGACGTTCCCGGCAAGTGACGCCTGCTCGCGCTGTTCTGAGCTTCTGGGGCCGGAAAGAGCACCGCATTCCCTTTGCCTTGATGATTCCGCATGGTGGAAGGGTACGGCCGCGAGCGCGCGCCTGACGGGGCACACTTAGCGGGGGAGACGAAGGTGTCATCATGGCAACGATGAACTGGGCCCTGTCTCGGTGCCCGTGCAAAGCGTGCGCGATCAGGAGTTTAATTCGATAGCTCTCAAGCTTCGTATCCTGATCGCGTTACGGTTGACGTAACGCATTTCGCCGCCGGGAAGCGCGTGAAGGCATTTTCCGGCATCGAGCGAGCAGCGCGTTTAAAGCTCGACCGGCTAGAGGCCGCTACGGCGCTCAAGGATCTGAGCGCCCTGCCTGGCAACCGCCTCGAGGTCCTGAGCGGAGATCGCAAGGGGCAGCATACCATCCGCGTCGACGATCAATGGCGTATCTGTTTCGAATGGCCTGACGGAGCGCTGGGACCCTCAAACGTTGAGATTGTCGATTACCATTAGGAGTGCGACATGGCAGTGACCGCAATACATCCGGGCGAACACTTGGCTGAAGAACTTAGAGAACTCGGGATGAGCGCAGCCGAGTTGGCGCGCAGGCTGAACGTGCCAACGAATCGCATCACGGGCATTTTGAACGGGCAGCGCTCCATCACCGGCGACACCGCATTGCGCCTGGCGCATTTCTTCGGCACCAGCCCTGGGTTCTGGCTCAACCTGCAGGGCCTTTACGATCTCAGGCTTGCTCAGAAGAAGGCCGGGAAAGCGCTCAGAGGGCTTCCGAAACTGCAGCGCTCCGAGCGCGTTCCCGCATGATGGATGAACGATTGTGAGCTTTCGGTGAGTCTGAGCAAGGCCGCCTCCCTCGTCAACGCGCTCAAAATCCCCACATCCAAACCGGCCACGGCCGATCGGCTGGAGAGCCTGCTATTTACGGACCGATTCCAGTAAAGCTGGCAACGTGGGCATTAGTGAAGTGTGATGGAGCTGCTTACCGCGGTTCGTTTCCCGGTGAGGTCTTCCTGGACCAGGACCCGCAGGTTGTAGACGCCGGGCGGGGCGTGGAGCGAGAGGGAAACGGCAAGACCGGCCGACGAGAGCGCCTCGAAATTGCGATTCCTGAGAGCCAGATCGGCTAGCGCCTGCCTGCCAACGACGAAATTACCAGCGCCATCGAGTAGCGCGGCGATCACCATCAAGTGCTGCATGCGGCGATCCTTTTTTGTTTCGAAATTCAACCGGCTGACGTCAACCCACACCCGCGCGACGACTCTGGGACCGGTATCCGATGTGCCCGGCTCGGCGACGATGCGCGCCGGAACGTCGGACGGCGCATCCGGCCCCATCAAGATGCGATCTCGGTCCAAGCGGCGAGCCCGGTCGGCGGGCAGTTCCTTGTCGGGCGCATAGTACCCATTGCGAGCCTCGACGGAGCCATGGTGGCTGCTGGTGAGCCGGACTTTGAGCTGATGATACTTGCCATCTGTGACGGTTTCGCCGGGATAGAAACCGAGCACGTAGAGGACTTCGGGAACGGCGCCAAGGCGGTTAAAGCCGAGGGCCAGATCGTTGTTGTTATGGAAGAAGCTGCCACCGGTCGCCGAGGCCAGCATCGCCATTCCATCATCCTTGGCATCTTCCACGCGGGTTTGGACCTGGATTTCCGGTACACTCATGCCGCGCGCGTACTTTGGCGTGGAGACATCGCCACTGGGGATCACGGTGTATAGCCCCCTCAGGTCTATACCGCTGACGATCACGCCGTGGTGCAACGCGACGGAACTGAGAGCTTGTAACTCCTGTTCTTTGCCTCCGGAGATCAACCCGGAGGAGGTCAGCAGCACCAGACGCTGGCCGGGCATCCTGCCGACCGCCTCCACCACCGCGGCGATCGAGCGAAGTGTGTCATCGGTGTTGATGCTGACGTGCTCCCAAATGGCGTCGGCTTTAGCCTGGGCCGCGCGTAGCGCCGTGTCCAGCGGCATTTTGTAACAGGCCATCAGTTCCCCCGCTTTGGCCTGCAGCAATGGGGGATCTTGATGATTGGCGATCAGATAGGCTTCGTACGCCCGGATGGGGGCGCATTCGTGGAGTTCATCGGTGTATCTGGTATGGGGCGTCACTGCTTCGATGGCCTGGCGGAGCGTCGGGACGTCGGCCGTGAACTCGACAGTTTGGGACAAGGCCGTGGTAAAGACTCCAACCAAGTCGCGGGGCGCCAGGGCTTCGGAGACAAACTTCTCGGCGGCGGTTTTACCGCGGTGAAGGCTGGCGAAATCGGTGTTCAGATCGTCCAAAACGAGCGCAATGTAACGTCGCGCCGGTTCGGATTTTGATTGAGGGGTGGGAGTTCCGTAAGGCGCGGGGCTCATGATGGGTTCGATGGGTTCACCATCCCGGGAAAACGTTTCGACGGAGAAGACAGAAATTTTCTGTTTCTTGCCGGAATCGAGAAGTTCGAAGTCTTCGCGCGTAAGCTTGGGAATGGCGATGCCATTGGAGTCGCGAACCACGGCCGGCACTTCCACCAGTTCCACCTGGCTGCGGATGATTCCAGCCGCGGGCGACGGGAGATAGGGTGCGGCGTGAAAGCTCAGTTCGTCGGCGGGGATTTGCATTTGAGCAGGAAGGGCCGGGGAGAGCGAGAGCAGCGCAATGGCGCAAAGGCCGGATGGCGACATTCGGAATAGAGGCATGAACGTGAATCAGGAACATTGTACTCCCTGCACAGATGGATCTTCGATTTAACGTGCTAATAAGGTGGTGCGAGCGTTCCAGCCCCGACGCCTCACCGTCTGGCCAAAAACCCTATGCGATTTTGAGTGTGGTGATGCCGGTTTCCGCCCATTTTGAAGTGATGCTCCTGCCTGGCCGCGGCCTATTCTTTTCGGCCATGCAGGATTCTCTGCCGCATCCAGGAGGACGCCGGTCCGCGCCAGCGCACGGTAGTTCCAGGGCATCCAGTCCGACGGTGTCTGCTTCAGTTCTTCCGCGTGCCGCTGCAACTGGTTCAGATAGTCGAAAGGATGGCGCCATTCAACTCGCAGGTGCGATCGAACTCATGAACAGATCGCCCATCTGAGCCCCATTCCCAGCCCTCGTCATGCAGGCCTGCGCCGACATCGGAGGGTCTAAGGGGCTCTGATGCAATCCACGGCAGACGATGACCTGCTGAAGCGTCGTACCGAGTCCAGCGCACTTACTTCGCACGGAACACGAAGTCCGCGCCGCCCCCAAGGATCGCGACTGGCGCGGAACGCGATGGCGCCATGCGGCTCGCCGCCTTAGGCAATTCGATTCCGAGGGCAGTGCGCGCGTCGAGGCCGGGCTTGCCCACGACCTCGGCGAGAGCGCCGGCAAACATTCCGGGAGCCGGACCGCGGGAGTAAACCAGGGCGGTGGAATCGTCTATTTCTCCTAAGACCGCGCCTGGGTTTTCGTTCGGCTGTCCGGGCGGGGCCGCGCCGTCGAGGAAGATGAATTTCAGCCCTGCCTTGCTATCTTCGAACCACTGCAATAAGCGGAGCGCCGAATAGGCCCGCGATTGTATGGGCCGCGGGTCGGCGGGATCGAAGTTCACCGGCAGCAGCCAGTCGTCGCCGCCGGAACGTGCGTCGTATCCGGTGTAGTAGACCAGCGCGGTGTCGCTGGCTTGCAGCTTGTCATCCAAGGTGTGCTCGATCAGACGCAGATTGTCGAGAGTAGCATCCGATACGCGGACCACTTCGAAGCCGTCCTGGCGGAGTGCGTTCGCGAGAGCGTCAAGGTCTGCCGTTGCCGAGTTACCGGCGGGAAGCTTCTCGTAGCGCTGATTGCCGATCAGGATGGCGACGCGACCGCTCGGCGCCGGCGCGGCGGGGCTCGCCGCCGTGCGGGCCGCCGGGCTGACGCTGAACTTGAGGGCGAACACTTCCAGGTCCGCCCAAAATAAACGCACGCGCCAGTCGCCCGGTTCCTGGGCCGCTCTATGGCCGGCCAGCGGCAGGGTTTTCACGATGCACTCCTGGCGCTCGGCCGCTTTGGTCACGCGACTCACCTGAAACACCTCGCCGTGGGGATTCAGCCACTCTACCCTGCCCTCCCTTCCGCGCGGCGCGTCTAAAGTGGCGGCCAGCACGACACTAGCGTCGCTGGCGGAGAAGTCCGCCTGGGATGCAGTCTGGAAACAAGCATCGGGCCCGGCCGACTTGAGCAGGTTGCGGGTATTCGCACGAACGTCGCTCGCGGCAACCACGCCGATCCCTATTCCGAAGGTCCGGACTACCGAATTGCCGGCCGAGTCCTTGGCCTCCACAATGGCTCGATAGCTGCCCCTGCGCAGCGGTATTCCCGTGACGGTACCCGTATCCGACAAAGTCAGCCCATTCGGAAAGGCTTTGACGGCGGTCCACCTGTACGGCGGGGTTCCGCCTCGCGCGCTCAATTGGAAAAAGTATGGGACCGTCACAGTAGCTTGGGGCAAGAGAGAACGGCTGGCGATATCGACTGCCGTTTCGGGTGGAGCGGAAATTCGAAAGCTGGTTTGGGCGACGCCTTGATCGTTCCAAAAGAGCCGCACCTGCCAGTCGCCCGGCACAAATGAGGCTGGCCCTCCGGCGATCGGCAGCTTCCAGATGAGACGCATCGGAGTGCCATCGTTCAATTGAGTGTGGTCGTTCTGTTGAACCAAGGCGCCCATGGGATTGCGCCATTCCAGGCGGATCTTGTCGTCCTTGTGACCGCCGTTGTAAGTCAATAAATAAAAAGCTGCGGGATCTGTGGTGAGAAATTCGGTTTCGGTCTCCACGGGAATTCGCGGCATGAGGATTCCGGGCGGCGGAGTGCGCGCGAGGCGGGCGCCGGTCAACTGGATGGCAATAGGCGGCGGAGTTGGCTGCTGCGGCGCAGCGGCGCATGGCCAAAGGGCCGCCAGCAGGAATGCAATGGAGGCGCGCATCACTTCATCACTCGCCAGCGAATCACCATGCTCTGGATCGCGGTGGAGGACGCGTTCCGGACGACCACCCGGTCGAATTGGTTGGCGGCGGATGGCTGTTCGGCAACGGTCGCGCCGGCGCCGATGACGTCAACGGTCACGGGCACGCGGGGAAGGTCTCCCAGGAGGTTTCCCGCGATGGCCTGGCCGCCCTGGATGGTGAGAGCGGCGCCGGGATTGAGCGACCCTGTCCAGATTAAATTGCCGCGCAGAGGGCCGCTGTATTCCTCTGGCTTGAGCATGGCACGGAGCGGCGGAAGGTTCGTTTGCGGCGATTGCGCCGGCTGCGCGGGCGCAGGCTGGTGCGAAGTTGGCGCGGTTGGACGGGGCGTGTCCGCGGCCTTGGCGGGCGACTCCTGCAGCTTGAGCCTGGCGAGCGACGCAAACTTGCCCTGGGGATACTTGGCGAGATACTCGCGGTACAAGCGCGGATCGGAAGAAGATCCGATGGAGTTCCAGAATGCGATTTCCACCGCATCGCCGGAAGCTCCGGGAGTGGGCGCGGCCGGAGCGGAAGGCAATACCGGCTGGGGCGCCGGTGGAACGGTTCGGCCGCGATACATCCACACGGCTCCCGACGCCAGCACCACCATCGCCAGCCCGCCGGCCAACCACCTGAGCGGTACCCGGCCGGAAGGGGCCGGCGCCATCTGGACCGAAGGGGAGGACTGCGAGGTCAGCAATGCCTGGCTCAGCGCCTCGCCGTACGCGCTGGCGCTGGCTGGGCGGTCAACCGGATTGTAGCTGAGGGCATGCAGTATCAGCTTTTCGGTCTTGCTGGAAATTGCCGGCCGCAGCGCCGCGGGCTTCACCTTTACACCCGACCGCTGCAGCATGCTCAATTGCATGACGTCTTCGGCCACGAACGGCTTGCGCCCGGTGATCATCTCATACGCGATCACTCCGAAGGCGTAAATGTCGGTGGCGGCGGAGGGCTGCCCGCTGAACTGCTCGGGAGCCATATAGCCGGGGCTTCCCGCGATGCGCGTGTGGGATTGATGCTTGGCCGCCAAGTCGGCGATGGTCGCCAGGCCGAAATCGATCAGGCGAACGTGTTCGTCGCCCCCGGGAAGAACCTGCAGCATGATGTTTTCGGGCTTGAGATCGCGGTGCCAGATGCCCTTCTCGTGCGCCGCACCGAGCGCCTGGCCGATCTGCCGGACGATGTTAGCCGCGCGGTCGAGGGGGAGTCCCTCGGAAGTAATCGCCGACCGCAGAGGTTGGCCCTCGACGTACTGCATGACGAGAAACGGCCGCCCGTCCGGAGTGCGGGCGCTGTCGAGCGCGCCCACCACGCCCGGGTGGTCGATGAGCGCCAGCGCGCGCAGCTCTTCGTTGAACTTTTTTTCGAACCAGGGGTCGTCTATGGCCCGATCGAGCTGAATCTTCACCACCACGGGGCGATTGTGAAGCTGCTGGTCCTGGGCCAGGAAGACTTTTCCAAATCCTCCGCTGCTCAATTCGCGCACAATCAGGTAACGATCGTTCAACAGGGCGCCGGCTTGCACGAAGGTCTGCGACTGGCTGGGAGTAATCTGAACGGTCTCGTTGGAGTCCGTGTCAGTGGGCCGGTCGCGAGGCCCCGATCCCCGATCGCCCTGAGTGGGGCTAGCCATATGGTGCCGAGTATAACGCAGAAGGGACTCCCGTTCACGTTCTGTTACTTCCGCCACACTTTCCGGCGCGAAGCGAATCCGCGCGCCCCTCGACGCATCTATGTCCTCATGCAAGCAACCAGTTCGCAACGCCGCCAAATCGGCAAATTGGAAGTTTCGCTCACCGGTTTGGGCTGTAATAATTTCGGGTGGCGCATCGATGAAGCGCAATCCCGCCGCGTGGTGGAGACCGCGCTCGATTCCGGCATTAATTTCTTCGATACCGCCGACATCTACGATAAGGGCCACAGCGAGGAGTATCTGGGCCGCGCGCTCGGGCCCCGGCGGAAGGAAGCCGTCATCGCCACCAAGTTCGGCATGAAATTCGATGAGACGCACTATGGAGCGCGCCGGGAGTACGTGCACCAGGCCGCCGAGGACAGCTTGCGCCGTCTGGGAACGGACTACATCGATCTTTACCAAATCCACCAGCCCGATCCGAACACGCCCATCGCCGACACATTGGGAGCGCTCGACGAACTGCTGCGGGCGGGCAAAGTGCGCGAAATCGGCTGCTCCAATTTCTCCGCCGCGCAGATCCGCGAAGCGGGCGGGAAGTTCGTCAGCGTGCAAAATCAGTACAGTCTGTTCCATCGCGAGCCCGAAGCCGAAGTATTGCCGGAATGCCGGCGCCTCCACCTGGCCTTCCTGCCGTATTTCCCGCTCGCCAACGGCCTGCTCACCGGCAAATACCGCAAGGGCCGGCCGCTTCCCCAGGGCAGCCGCGGCGATGCCGGATGGGGGCCCAAAGTCTTCACCGAAGAGAACCTCGGCAAGGTAGAGCGCCTAGTCCAGTTTGCCGAAGGGCGCGGCCATTCGCTGCTGGAGCTGGCGTTCTCCTGGTTGGCCGCTCAGCCCACCGTGGCATCGGTCATCGCCGGCGCAGTCTCGCCGGAGCAGGTGCGGGCCAATTCCACCGCCGCGCTCTGGAAGCTGACTTCCGGCGATCTGGCGGAGATCGACGCGCTGATGGCGTGAGCGCCGGGATGCCGGCCCGGGCGCATCGTACGGCTCCCCTATCCGGCAACCAAACTCCGCGGATCGCAAGCGCGCCATTCTCGCTGCGCCGCCCGAGCCAGTGGAGCGATCGCGGAATCCACGCCGCCTGGCTCGGGCATTCCACCGTGCGTCAGATGTCCCGAACCACGCACACCAAAGTCGTTCACTCCGAAGCCCGCGTTGTAGTCTTCTTTCGCGGGCTCTGCTCCCGCACTGGCGATGTTGCCGCCGGTTCCGGGGTGCTCATGTGGTCCGCATGATGCGCACGCGAATCGGTTGCCGGGCGCCCCGTGTGGCGGCAAAGTTGCGGACGCGCTCGAGGAGCGCGAGGTTGAGGGTGGTTCCCCGTTGCAGGATCATGGTGGCGTCGTTGGTCGTGAGATCGTCGTCGAGAACCATCAGTGGCCGCAGCTCGTTTACCGTGACGTGTCTGATCTCGAAATCGGCGCTCGCCGGTTGATAATCGTCCAGCAGATCAAGCAAATCGCGGCAGTACTTTCCCTCGGCGGCTTTGAGTTGGCTCAACGCCTCTGGGAAAGCGGCGTTCAGGAACATACGCCGGTCCAACTCAACGGCAATCCTTAGCATGCGAGCGCCCAGTTCCGCGGGGCTGCCTCGCCGGTAGTCTACGGCGTCGGTGAACTGATGACGAATCATTTCGGCTACGCCTTCCAGCCTGGGGATGTTGGCGAGCAGCCGCGCTGCCAGCCGGGGATGGCCCAGAAACATTTCCCGCTCCGCGCCGGACGCCGCTTTCCCCGCGTACGCGCGTTCAAATGCATCGGGCGGCAGCGCGACGCAGCCGGTCAGGCAGAGCGTGGCCGCGAGCTCGTACTGCCAGGCTTCCTCCGCTCCGGACCGCGAGACCATGTGCCGCACCAGTCTCAAGATGGTTTCCGACCGCGCGGACAAGGCCGGGACCATGAGATGAATCAGTTCGGCCAGCGATCTCACGGCGCCCGTCAGGGTCTTTTCCAGCAGGTCGTGTTCCGCCTTGCGCGCGAGTTGCAGTTGGACATGGACCTTGACTCGCGCCCGCACCTCCTCCGCTTGAAAGGGCTTGGTGATGTAATCCACACCGCCGCACTGAAATGCCTTCACCTTGTCCCCGGTATCGGTCAGCGCGCTCAGAAAAATCACCGGGATGTGGGCCAACTTGGGGTCGGCCTTGAGGTGCGCGCACACCTCAAAGCCGTCCATCTCAGGCATGCAGATGTCTAACAGCATGACGTTGGGCGGATCGTGGCTGGCAGCGGCCAGCGCCTGACGCCCGCTGGAAAACGATTGCGCGCTATAGCCGGATCTGCGCAAGATGTGTTCCAGCAGCTTCAGATTCAAGGGTTGATCGTCCACCAACATGATGCTGGCAGTTGGTTCCGGATTGCCGGCGGCCGGGGTGGCGCCCTGGGCCGTATCCGCAGATCCTAATGTCACGGTTGCACCTCCGCCCCAAGTCGCATAATCGCCTCGCACTTCGTACTTGCCGGCCGGGACCTTCAGGCTCCCGGCGAACCTCCCGTCCCCGATTCATGGGATGAGATCGTCCAAACGCTTATATTGTCCCTTCCGCACAGCATACCGCAGTGCATCCCACAAATCCGCAGGCGGGGTACGGAAGGGCGGGCGCCAGCCGTTATCGCGTGCCGATCGGAGGCGGCGCCGGACGCTTTCCGCGCACTGCATGCGTGGCGCGCCTTCGATCTGGCGATCGTGCCATCGTGGCGGGCGCAGGTACGACGGAGCCAGTCCCTCCGGCTAGGCGGCGCAGCCCGAGTTGGATCAGATCGATGTCTTCGGGAGTAAACGGCAAAGGATTTTGCGCCATTTGCAAGAAGTCGTGCACATCCCAGTGAGCCTTCATCACACCTGTCTGGGAGTGGCGGGAAACCCCTTGGAGAAGGTGGGTAATCTCGTGCGTCATCACGTGGGCCTGGAGAGTGGATACTTCGACGGCCGAGCCGGCGTTCTGCTGGATGCGGTCAAACAGCACGACGATATGGACTGCTTCGTAGGGGAGCGCGTATGCCATGGCTCCAGGGTGCTGGTTTGAGGGCACATTGGTAGCGAAATCGA
>Ga0326728_10001212_pt1 | contig 92455 bp, 84 predicted proteins | sample MB3enrmetagenome_FD_207602 | JGI IMG/M metagenome (GOLD analysis project Ga0326728, IMG submission 207602) | Lab enriched peat soil microbial communities from McLean, Ithaca, NY, United States - MB31MN | ecosystem: Environmental > Terrestrial > Soil > Wetlands > Peat | place: USA: New York... | reverse complement strand
TGCGGTCGGTTCGAATCTTTTCCTGAAGGACAAAAAACTCAGCATTGACGCGAAAAAACCCTTCCGCGCGATAAGCGAAAGGGCCTCGTGTTCACCCCTGTGCACAGTAGTGAACGCTGTTAGAATCTTTTTTGAAACAGAAGGCTCTTTCAGTATTCCAACGCTGCCCGAGGTGCCGGCGGCGCCGAGCGAACCGCTGCCCTAGTTTTTTCATTTCCTCTTCACGATAGTCCAATAATCCCCCAAGAAAAGGCGGGGAGAGTTGCCGTTCCCGGCAACATCCGGCACCCCGCGTGACAACCCCTCACTACTGATTCGTTTTCAGCGTCCACACTCGGTTGTAGGAGATGAGCTGGCTCAGCCCCAAGCGTTCGTCCAATTCCTGGACGAGCAACAGGCCGGCGTCAGATGAGCGCTGTGCTGTTGAGCGTTCGCTTCAGCAATCCATTCACTTGGAAAAAGGTCGCGGGTAGACTTTCCTACAACAGAGGCGTAGAGGACCTAAGGTTGGCCCTTTGATTCTAATCCATTAGGCTCATGGTGTTTCCGGATGAGATTCCTTTTTACTCAGGGGGGCCAATGAGTACAAGAACGATCCATCGTGCCGATCTCCGGGGAATATTCGAGCAGGAGTTCAACAAAGGCGGAAGCGTTGAAGAGGCTCTCACCCGGGCAGCGAGGATCCAACAATTCAGGATCACGCGGCACAGATATTGATGCATAACGGCGATGTAGAAGGAGCAAGGCAGCATTGGCAGAAGGCACTGGAAGCACTGAAGTTGCAAACCTCTTTCGACGCCAAAGCTGTTGCTGAGATCACCAACGCGCTCCAGGAGGTGGCAAAACTCCCTCCTCCAACCAAGTCCGTGTCGGTTCTTGCTCCCATCAAGGCTAGGTGCGATATGGACTGTTTTGTCTGCGTTGACGGTAGAGACATCGCCCCAGTGTTCTCGATCTCGGAGGTGGGACCGGCAGCGAAATTGCGACGCACTTTGCTCCCCGTGGTGATTTGAGATGGGTGGACGTCGATGCATCTGAGGCAATGGTCCGTCTGTTTTCGAACAACATGCGCAGAGCACGCATGCGCACCACCGTGATTCTAGGTGATGCCGACAAACAGACCGCGTACTGTCTCGAAGAAAGGGATGAGTTCGACGTAATCGTCATGTCTTGGCTGCTGTCCTCTATGCCGGCGGACTTGCCTTTGAAGGTAAGCGTAAGACCAAACCCAGGGTTGACAAGTTGAGGTCAGGAGTGCTGGGCGGCCCAGGCTCTGGGAGTAAGTTCGGGTAGGCGGCGCACGGCAGTGTCGGCCAAGCCCGGCAGTATGGCAGAAAGGTAGTCGCGAGCGGGAACCTTGAGCCGCCGGCAGGTTTCGATGATCGACAGAATGGCCGCTACCTTGGGCCCGGCTTTCGGACTGCCTACATGAATCCAGTTCTTACGGCCCACCGCCACCGGGCGCATCGAGTTCTCCGCCCAGTTGTTACTCAGTTCCAGTTCCGGGTAGTCGAGGAAGTGGATCAGTCGCGGCCACAGCCCCAGTGTGTATTGGCAGGCCTTGCCCAGCGCGCCACCGGGGAGCGCACCGGCGCGAGCGCCTTCTATCATTTCCCGAAGCTGCTTCAACACCGCCGGCGCTCTTTGCTGGCGTAAGCGGTGACGCACCTCCAGGCTCAGGTGCTGCTCTCGGGCCAACGCGTCGATGGCGAATAGCTCATTGATCTTCTCCACAATCGCCAGCGCCACCGGGTCGCCCGGATTTAACTTCACCACGTCACAAAAGCCTCTGCGCGCATGCGCCCAACACGCCGCATGCACCATCTCCGGTGCGCCGACCTGGTCGTAGGCTTGGTACCCATCGGTCTGCAGAATGCCCGCATACTCCCCAAGAAATTGCTTCGGACCTTCCCGCCCTCGCCCCAGGCGAAAGTCAAAAACCACCGCCCCGCCCGGCCGGCTGTATTGCCACAAATACGCCTGATGATTGCTCCCGCGCCGGTCATGCATTTGAACTTCGACCGGCGTCTCGTCGGCTTGGAGGCAGCCCCCGCGGAGCAGATCGTTCCTCATCACCTGGACTACCGGCATCAGCAACTGGCCCGCCCGCATTACCCAGCCGTCCAGCGTCTCCCGGCTCAACTCCACGCCCGCTTCCCGCCGCAGAATCACGCTTTGCCGATACAGCGGCAGGTGATCGCAATATTTCTTAATCACCGTGTCCACGATCAGGCGGTCACTGACCAAGCTCTTCTCGATGATCCGCGCCGGGGCCGGCGCCGTGACTACTCCGCCCCGGCCGCAAACGCAGGCGCGCTTCTCCCGCTTGGTCACCAGCACGAAGTACTTCGCCGGTTCCATCTCCAACTGCTCGCTGACCTCGTAGCCGATGACCGCCGTTGGCTTTCCACAGCGCCCGCACACGCACTGGTCGGCGGCGCAGGGAACCACCTTCTCGACCCGCGGCAACTCCGGCGGTAACGTCTGCCGTCCGGGATGCTTCCGCCGCCGGTGTTCCCGGACTACAACTTCGCCAGTTTCCCCTTCCAGCACCGGCCGTTGGCTCTCGGCTTGCACCTCGGCGGCGCTGACGCCGGGCTCCTGCTCCAATAACTCCAACTGCAGACTGGACAACTTCTCACTGCCCGGCCCGTACTTCTCGATCCGCCGCAGGCGCAGCCGTTCTTCCAGAACCAGAACCCACAGTTCGGACCATTGCAGTTTTTCTTCCAGTTTCTGAATGACAACCTCGGCCTCGGCGAGGGTTGTAGGTCGAGCTATCGGTCCTTGCGAAGCAGCACTCACGATGAGCTATTTAGTAGCAGAATGTGCTTGTGGAAAGCAAGCTTTTGTTGTAGCTTCTAGGCGGTTTTTATGCAGCTTGTACCAACTGTGTCTATCTCACTCCGGTACCACGGCCGCCGCCGCGTATGAGTCAGGTCAATCCCACCCAGTAACATCGCCAACTCTTCATGCCGGAGAACAATTTTGGCCTCGCCGGCCTTAACCTGGGGCCAGCGGAAGCGCCCCTTCGCCAGCCGTTTCGCGCATACCCAGAGCCCGCTTCCGTCCCAGACCAACAACTTCAGCCGGTTCTGCTGCGCGTTGCAGAACAAGAACACGTGACCACTCAGCGGATCGCACTGCAGCCGGTCCCGCGCCAGCCCGTACAGCCCCTCGAAGCTCTTGCGCAGGTCCGTGGCGCCCGCCGCCAGGTAAATCCGCGTCGCCGGGCCGAAGCCAAACACGCCTTACTGCTTCTCCAGTATGCCCAGCAGGCGCCCCAGCGTTGCCTCATCAAACCCGGCGTTCACTTCGATCCGCCGCCCGCCCGCCAGCACCACCGCTAGTCCCCCGCCGCTCTTGCCCTCCGACCCCGGCATCGGGCTCGCCAGCTCTACCGCCAGCAGACCGCCCTTGCCCTTGATGCCGGCGATCCCTGCGCGGCAGCGTTCCAGGTACCGGTTGAGGGTGCCCAGCGTGATGCCGGCGCGCCGGCAGAACTGACTCCGATTCAGGCCGCTGCTCGCATATTCGGCCGCGATCTGCTCGATCTCGGCCGCCGTCCGCCGCCGTGTTCCCACTGCTTGCTGTTGCTCTGTCATGAAATCACTTCACCACGGGCGGCGGATACTGGCAAGAATGGGGTTGGTCTCACGCTTACCTTTGAAGAGGCTTGCCAAACTACTCAAGAAGGATGGCTGGCTCATCGTTGCAGATGCTCATCCTGACAATTTACAAGAGAATCCTCTATACGGCGTGTCTTTGGAGAAGCGCAGAGTTGCTATTCGTTTGCGGAGAATTGATCATGGCCTGCTGCAGGCTAGCGCATACGAGATGGGCCTGACCCTTAGTGAACCAGTGACAATCTATAAGGCGGATAGAACGCCCTATGCAATTGTCTGTGCTTACCATCTTTCCGATGGCAATAAGTGACATGTGGAAGGATGAAGGATGTCGGGTCGGCAAAGTTGTGCTACACACTGGGAGCTACCGGAGGCGCAAGCGCTTCCCTGTCGGCGCCCCGCCGTGCCGGGACCGGCTTCGCGCCGGGACACGGCAAAGGAAAGAACCTTCCCGCACCGCCAGGGCGGCGCCCGGAGTAGCGGGCCGGCCGGAAGAAGGAACGGGCGGGAAGCCGGAAGCAGTCGAGCCGCGCCTTCGGGCGCGGGTGGAGGTCTGAACGTATGCAGCAATTCGCGGCTCTGCTCCGCAAACAGGACAAGCAACCGGTGCGGTATCTGGTGGTGGACGACTCCGTGTTCGCGCGCAAGAACCTGGCCCGGATGATCGAGGTGTTCGGGGGGCCAACTTGCCGGCGAGGCCGGCGACGGATGCACGGCGATCACCGAATACGACCGGAGCAAGCCGGATATCGTGCTCATGGACATCACCATGCCGCAGATGGAAGGGATCGAGGCCGCCGATGGGAAGACCGCGACCGGTTCATCCTGCCCAAAGGACATGGCGTGCCGGCGCTCTATGCCGTGCTGGCGGAAGCCGGCTACCTTGATCCGAAACTGCTGGGCACGCTACGCAGACTGGGTTCGCCTCTGCTCGGATAAGCGCGACTACCATACCCTCGTCATGGTGGGCGACGGCGAGGTTGAGGAAGGCCAGATCTGGGAAGCGGCCATGCACGCCGGGTTCCACAAGATGGCCAACCTGACCTGCGTCGCCGATTACAACAACCTGCAGCCAGAAAGCTTACGGCCAGGCCATGGTGGAGTTGGGACGATCGAATCCTAAATCCTTAGTACTAAAGGCGGTTGTCGAAGTCCGTACAGCATGAAATTCGGGAAGGAATTTCCCAGCCACTCTTTCGAGATCGGCATTGCCGAGCCCAACATGGCGGGAATCGCCGACGGCCTGGCAAGCTGCGGCAAGATTTTCTTTGCTTCCTCCTTCGCTGTGTTCCTGTGCGATAAGTCCCACGGCCAGATGCACATGGCCGTGGCCTAGTCCAACACCAACGCGAAATTCGTGGGCTCGCATGGTGGCATTTCCATCGGCGAAAACGGCCCCAGCCAGATGGCGGTGGAAGATTACGTTCTCTTGTGCGCACTGCCCGGATTTGTCGTGCTGAGCCCGTCGGACGAGTTCTGTACCCGCGCGCTGGTGCACCACATGGTCGAGTACGTGGGCCCGTGCTACATCCGCACCGGCCGTCCCAAAGTCGCGGTCATTTACCGACCGGAGGACAAGTTCGAGATCGGCAAGGCCAAAGTGCATGGCGACGGCAAGGATGTAGCCATCGTCGTTTGCGCATTGAAGTGGTACAGGCCCTAATTGCCCTGGCGGAATTGAAGGAAGCGGGCGTCTCGGCCCGCGTCATGGACATGCATACGCTGAAACCGCTGGATGAGGCAGCGCTGGTTGTAACGTATTGACAGATTTGGCGCTTAGGTCTTCCGTGAAATGGCGCGGGAATATCCCCCAGTAGTGCAAATTGGACAGGGGTGTCCGACCCGCAGTTCATCAAGAACAACCTTAAGAGCCGCAACAGGGACGACGAAGGCGTCGAGGTTCCGCAGGGCGATCGTCCCGTTGCCGACATCAGTCCGCAATGCACTGATTTACAAGGAAGTTGGCTATTTGCCACAAAGGATTACTCTGGTCTTATGGAAGGTGCAAATTGTGCATGTCGTGCCATTGATTGATGATGCGCTACGCGCCTTTCGTAGGTTGACGAGAATTCGAAAAGAGTTATTATTGATAGGTCTAGTTTTTCCTGAGCTTTCCTCGATTAGATAACACTACATTTGAGTGGCTGATGGGTCACAGATGATCTGCTGCGACTGTGGAGGATGCCATGAAGATGGCTTTTGGTTGTATGGTGCTGTTCCTTGGCATTGTTGGTCTGTACCTCGCGCTCCGACTTCCTTCGGAGAGTGAGGCCACTAGGTTCTTTCATCGGCTCAATAGCTATACGGGGCAACTATTCATATGGATTTTGGCCGTTATTGGATTTGCCATTATTGTGCTCAGCGTATGCGAAAAACAATAGTGATATTCGTGTTCGAAGCACAGCTGAACACATCCGCGGCGCGTGGAACGCGCGTCGCGCGGAACCCCACGTATAGACCAATCGCGCGGGCGATGTGAGACGACGTTGAACGTGAAAGATTTCGATCTGGACCGTAACTTCGGCAAGGACGACGTTCAGATCATCCAAATATCGGGCCTGATCGGCGCGCTGTCGCCCGAAACCGAGATTTTCTGCCTGGAACTGGCGCGGGCGGCAAAAAAGCACGGCACCAGAATTTCCTTCGATCTGAACTACCGCGCCTCGTTCTGGAAGAACCGCGAGAAGGAACTCTCCGCCATCTTTGCCGAAATCGCCGGCGTGGCGGACATTTTGGTCTGCAACGAAGAGGATTTCCAGCTTTGTCTTGGCATTGAAGGTTCCGAGGTGGGCGGCAAAGGACTTAAGTCCAAGATCGACGGCTTCAAGGGAATGATCGAGCGCGTGAAGAAGGCCTATCCGAACGCTTCGACGTTTGCCACGACGCTGCGCGAAGTGGTCGATGCCAACCACCACCTGCGGGGCGCGATCATGGCGGCGGGAGATGAATGGCACGTCGTCGAGCCGCGTGATATCACCGTCCTGGACCGCATCGGCGGCGACGACGGCTTCGTTGGCGGCATGCTCTACGCCATCCTCAAGGGATGGGAACCCGAGAAGTGGATCCAGTTCGGATGGGCCAGCGCCGCACTGGCGACCACGCTGCCCACCAACCACGGGCAACCTGCGGACGAAGATCAGATTTGGAGCATCTGAAATGGCAACGCGCGCGTTTAGCTCGGTGCTCACCTCAAAACCGGCCAACGGAGCCGACCCGGGACAGTGGTTGTTTTACCTCAGCTGTCCGTACACAAGGTTTCTTTCCCCGCATCCACTCAAACACCGCCCACATTGCTTCCAGGTCTTCCCGGTTATACACCAGGATTTCATCCATCATCTGCTGGCGTTTGGCCTCGTCCTCCGTTTCGGTCGCCTCGATGAATTTCGCCATCGACCAATCGCCGCCGTATTCGGTCTGGGTCCGCTTGAACCCGATGTACTTCTCCACGACCTTCAAGCTGAGGCTCGGCAGCGGCAGCAGAAGGCTATCCCTGGCGACCGTCAACAGGTCTAAAAGCAAACCCTTAACACTGGCGGCAATGCCATCTTGGTCGCCGTACCGCTCCATGTAATGCGTGATGTTGGTCTTCTCGTACGGTGCCCAGTGCACAAACCGGATGTTGCCGTACGCCTTGAACAACTCGCCGCATTGCCGGAGAAAGGCAAACCAACCCGCTTTGTCCCCATCGGGTCCGAAGTCGGCGGTAGCCGCAATATAGGCAGTTGGCTTGGCCCCAAAGACCTGCATGCCCCAGAGGTAAATCTTGCTCTCGTCTTCCAAGTACGGTGGCATGCCTTCCAAATCGAACATCACGAAATTGGCGTCACCGGGAATGGCCGGTGCGGCGAGAATCCGCTCCTGTTTCGAAATCGCCACCTCGGCCAGCTGGAGGATGCGTGCCGCCCCCTTGCCAACCTTCTGCTCCCGGCTGCCCCACGGGCGTTTGAAGTTGGCCAGGTCATCGGTGGTAAACTGCTGGAGCAACTGCTGGGGGGTGTTGACGCCGATCCCATGCAACGCTCGGGCAAGGCCCTGGTCAACGTCCATCACCAGGGCAACATCGTTCCGGGCTTCGGCGGCTTTCCAACAGTAATCGTTGAATCCGCACCCAAGGCATTTGGTCCAGCCCAAGGGCTCGTAGGGCTCTGCCGCCAGCTGTCGAATGGCGACGGTCCGGCTTAGAGCGTCCAAGGCAGCGGTGCCGCCGTCGAAGGGGACGGGGACCACATCGCCGGTGCCGGAGTGCACCTGTAACGATTTTGGCATCTGCCCGGTCGCCTGTCTAAAAAGCCAGCCAAACAACTGCAACTGAAGAACGATCTCTGGGTGATCCTTCTCGGTAATCCGGCGCGAGAGCTTTGAATCTCGGATTGAATATCCGCCACTATCCCGGACCAGGAAGTCAGGGATTCCAACGATTTCAGCTTCCGTGCCGCTAAGCTTCGCCTTGGCGGTGAATGCCGGTTGATAAATAACGGCGGCTCCGCTGGCGATAGCGTCGGCGGTGCACTGGAAGCGTTCTGGGAGATTGATACCAGAAAGGTCAGCGTGTGCGCCGAGGGTGGCCAGGTGCTGGGCCTCGTGGCGCCTCCCCATTTCCCGGAGCACCAGCTCAAACGCACTGGGTCCAGCCTCGAGCTCCCCTTTCGCACGGAGGTAGACACGTACGTCGCAGCAAGAGGGCCAGTGCAGCGTCATCAAATCGGAAGCCAGCAAGCGCATAAATTACCCTTCCCTTGGGTGTAACGAACTGTATCGCATTGTGCATCCGAAATCAATTCGCCGGGGAGTAAACGGCGGGAGAAGGGATTTGCGCCGTCTCGTCGGCTGCACTTGCCGCACTCGCGTTCTTACCCGTCATCCTAAATAACGAGCATCTCCTCTCCCCCGTCCATACTGTGTTCCTCGTAACTCCCGCCGAATAAACTCCAGATCAATTGCACCTGGCTATCTTCATACATGGTCCTAATAAGCCCTAGCACTTCCTCTTGCTTTTGGCCAAGCAGGCCGGCAATTATTGACACCTGCGTTTTGGCCCACTCCCTGTTCTCGTCTGTCGCAGTTGCCTCGTACAACCTACTGCCGATCATGGCCATCTCTATGGACCCACGTATGCCCGCTGGCCTCAGTTTCGTTATGTCGCTCTCCATATAATTGAATAGGAGCGCCTGATCGATGAGATCTATGATTACGATCCATTCAATATTCGTCCGCAAGAGCAGTTTCACTGGATCCGCATATGCCAAGTGCTCCGTACTCGCGATCCCTTCCTCTTCAAGACGCTCAATGATCTCTTCGGTAAGCCCCTGGAGGTTGTGAAGGCTCGGTCGCTCCGACGGGATCTGTGAGCGAACCATCGACATGCGCTTTGCAGCAAACTCCCGTGTTGCGCTAATTGTGTCTCGGATTGGGAAAGCACCAACTCCAAAGGCAACCAGCCCCGCGACACTGAACGGCACTTTGGCTGCCACGCAGAAGAAAGGTGCAACGATCGATGCGAGAACCAAGTGTAACCAATTAAAATGCAAGGACGCCGGAAACAAATCGCCGGTCCGATAGCGTCGCAATACCTCATACATATTGAGAACATAGGCACCGGCAACGCCGGCACTGAATGTCCGTGGCGCGTCAGCCATCAGGCCCTCCAGGCCCGGCGGCAGTCCCAAAAGACGGTTGGCGCGCACCAGAACAACAGCCATAGCCGCAACGATGGCCAGGATATTAAATACCACCGCGAGCACATAGGTCTTCCAGTTGTACGTCAGATCGAAGATTGTGTCGATGACGTCCTTGCCGGTCGCCCCTGCCGCCCCATAACGATAGACATATTCCTTGAAAGATTCGTGCTGCATCATGAGCCGCTCTAGCGAGTTACGTTTAAACTGAAGAGTCCGCTTGTACCCCATATATAAGAATACGTAGGGAATACCTGGACCGATTACCAGCAGCCAATTCATCGTTCGTTCATAAACAAGAATCCAGTGTGCCATAGGGTGTATCTCCATTCAGGCGGAACACTCGCTGTCGAGAGGGCGGGAATGCTCCTTGCATTACCCGGACGGAGGCCGATGACGAGTACTCGATCGCCCGAGATAACGACAGCGCGATCACCGCCTTATTCCGAGAGAATTCTCCAAAACGGGTCTCATGCGTTACCTGGCCCGCCTAGTTTCTCTTATCCTGAATCTCGGCATATTTCTGCACGGCCTTGCCTCCCAAAGCTGCGGTGACGAGCCATACCCAATTTGATTGATCCTTAAGGTCTGGCAAAGAGTTGCTGTTCCACCCTGTACGCAGCATCAGCAAGCAGAAAGTGAGGATGATCGCCAGAGTCAGGATGCGCATTGTTGATGGTTCGCCTCCAGCCGCTGCCGCATCATCCATGATCAATGTTGGTGCCTCAAGAATGAGGGCGAGTACCAAAAGCGTTCCTGCGGCCGCAGCTGCCCCACCGCAAGTGTAGCGCGGCGAGGTTTTTTCGACCAAACACCAGAGGCCGGTTCCGAATATAATCACGAGGGCGGCGATCAGGAGAATCGCCGCAAGCATGTGTTGTGGAGCATACGGGAAGCTCGAAGATTCTCCTGACGGCTGCGGCGCAGCCGCCGGCAACGGACTGGAGGATCGCGCTGGCTCGATTCCGTCGTGAGATGCCACTGGCCCTGTGCTCATAGTCTTCTCCTCTCCTATCTGGAACTCCTCGAATGAACCGATTGGTTCGCGCACAGCCTGGCATGCGCATGCGCACACATCGGCCAGTGATGGTATCTCGGCTGGCTATCTCGTTGCGCTCGCATTCTTGGCTCCTCGCGTCGTCATCGTCCTTACTTAAGCTTCGTGCTGTCAGTCGTGTCATTGTCGTTGGTTTCGAACACGAGACCGAAATTAAAGGCTTTATCAAAAGCATATACTGGGGGTAAGAAGCCACGCTGAAACGTCAATTTAAGGCCGGCATTGCCCGATAAAGCTTTCACAAAGAAAACCTTGAAGTCTGTCTGGACCCAGTACTTGTCGCCCTTAGTAGTCAGAACTGCCTTCCCCTGCGTAGCGTCCCAAGCAGCTTCGGAGTTAAATAAATAGCGGTTGACAACGGATGTAGTCAACTCGACCTTGTTTGGTATGGCGCCCGGGTTGTCATAAAAAACGTTTATTTCGGCACCGGACTTCAGCCGCGTAATACTTTTGTTTTTCATTTGAGGGTCGGCCGCGTCGTTCACGTTATACCCAAGCTCCGCACCGATTGGCAGTATGCGAAAATTCCAATATCCTGCTTCGGCAATTGGCCGATTAATCGTCGTAATCTGCGGGCTGAAATCATTCACGACATTCCCGACGTTCCCGATGGCAGCTCCTTGCACATCGCCTTCGAAACTCATTTTGTCGTCGAGCAACAGCGCGCGAAAGAATCGCTTCCGGAGCGTTCCTATGCTCTGAAGCGCTGCATCTATGGACTCCGGACTGCTACTCAATACGGCTGATCGAATCGAGCTTAACTCCGCGTCGCTGGCAAATAGTATGGTTTTTCGGAAGCGGAAGCCCCCGTCAAAATGCTTTGCATCAGCGGTGTCCTCGGACGCCTTTTTTAGCTGTAGGGCCAGATCGAGCTCGTCGAAAAGGCTGGGCGCATTCGTTGCTCCGGCATAAAGAGTCTTGTTAAGCGCGATGTCCGCTTGTCCCTCGGCGCTGTTGCCTGCACTTGGAAGAACGATGTTGAATCCCGAAAAAGCATTCTTTTCGTCCTGGGTTTTGGAACTTGCAACGCCCTGCGACAGTTTCTTGAGGGCGTCATCCTTGAGCGTTCCAATGTTCGCGTCATCGTAGATCTTGCCCTGAGCGGAGACGTCAACTTGCGGCTTCCCGGCTGGCCCGCTGACCACAAACGTGTTGAACGTTACTTTGATTGCGGTATCGCCGAGAGGCACTGTGGATGGAACATCGGAGGAAAAGAGAATTTCCAAGACCGTTGGATTTCCGGGAAGGGCACCGACCGATGCTATATCAGGAACGGGTGAACCGCTCGGCTCGAAGGTCACGATCACGTTTCCCAGTGCCAACGTCGAGGGAACCACTTTCGAGGCAAGATCAATCCGGATATAGTGCCGCGATATGCCACTCGATGGGGCGCGGTTAATCATCCGCACTGCAACAATCGGACTCGTGTTAACCGAGTTGGGTAGTTGTTGGGCAAATGCCGTAAGAACGAGAAGTAATAATGCTGGCACGAGTTGCCTGATGCGCATTTCGTTTCTCCTAAACTTACAGGGCCGCGATGATCGCCTCTACGACATCAACGACAGACTGAATCCGGGTGCTTGCGTCATACTGCAATGCCTGGACGGAGCCAACCGCGGAAGCCGGCACCGCCTGCACAAGATGAGCCGTAAAAACATCCATCTGAGTATTGAAGTGGCCAAAGCTATAAGTGAAAGCGTCGTCAGGAGTGATTGTGAACGGCGAAAAGTGTACTGACACGCCGCTGGTGGAAACCGCAAGAGCGGTCCCCACCGCTGCCGCAGCAACGTCGAGTGCTGTTTTCATTGTCGGCTCCTAAGTTGCGAAGGCTCTATGTGTATTCATTCGAGCCGTTTGTACTGCGGTTAATTCATGCCCCCAGGCAAAGCCGGGGATTTAGGTTGCGAGTTGCTCAAGGCGGCTACGCTGGGGTTGCTAACGCAACCTCGATTTATTCGGGGCTACCTTGGCCGCGTCCCGTCATCGCCATAGATAAATCTGGCATTTCATTTGCTAACGCAATTGTTCCTCACACGCCAAGGGCGATGCTGATCGCTCCCTGTCGTGTTTCCGAGATCGCGGCATGTACATCTTCTGTGATCTGAATACGTCCATGCCTACCCTCCGTCTGGTCTTGAGGGCCCGCGGGTTCCATCGCGATATCCTGAAGGGCATCGCGCAGCAGGTCCTCTACGGACTTCCGCTCGCCGGCTTCCTTTGTCAACGCGGCCTTTACCCACAGTTCCCTCCGTCTCGCTGGATCATCGGGGTTGAAAATGATTGGAAACAGAACCGCCTTGCGCTTGCTTCCAGGTGCCGCCGCGACGACCGTGATCAGGTGAGGGTCCACTCTAACCCGTTTTCCATGGAGATCGTCGTCAGAGAACCCCCATGGCGGCTTTCCGCCGGAAGGAGGTACCGGGGGCACACCGCCGACCCTAGCAACTCCGCCAGGGGGCGGGCCGCCAGGCCCGGACCCGCTCGTGCCGCTTCCAAGGCCCGTAAGGACTCGCCGCGCGATTCGGTCTGTCATCAGGTATGTCTCGCTCTTGGCTTGAAACCACTCTTCCTTGAGGACTAGCTGTGGCTTCTTCTTTGTGGCCGGGAAGATGCCCATTAATTGCTTACCAAACCCTCCGGCGAAAACCGATTGTCGGGCGTACTTGCGCTTGAAGGCGGCCATTCCCAATGATCCGGCGGTCTTTTCCTGATCCATCGCCAGCGGCCGAAGAACGGCATAGGGAACTCCCATCTGGCCAAGCTGTTGGGACATGCCGGAAGTATGGAAGGCGCCGATTAGACCAGCGACCAAGACAACCTGGGGAACTTTTGCAACCTCACCGATCGCTCCAACCATAGTATGGTTTGCTGCCATTCGTCCACGCCAAAAACGGATGTACTCCTGCAAGCCATCCGTCTCTTCGGTCTCAATCTTTGCCTGCACCTGCTGAGCTCGCTTCTCGATCTCTTCCGCAAGGGCCAGGTGATCTTCGCCGCTTAGCTCCTGGGATTTTACGGGGTCATTGAGGATATCGTATTTCTCTTTTGCCCAGGGATCACCGCTCAGAATAATGTCCATCATCCTTTGGCGTTCACGCATTGCCGCCGGGGAATTCTTGGGCAAGGATTTGAGCCTTTGAGCGCTGGCTTCAAGCTCGCCAAACTTCGACGGCGGCAGGGAGGCCTCGGCAATCGCGAAGAGATATTGAAACGGTGCTGACTCAGCTTGCTCCGACAACGACACGTCATACTCGGCCCGCTCCTCGATCGCGCGCAACTGGATATCGTCATAGACCAGCTTCATGAATTCCGCGGAGCTGATTTCACCCTCCCGCAGCAGCGATACGACGGCCCTTGCCCGTCCCTCAGGGCTCTGCGCCCCGGACGCCTTTGTCATCCAAGATGTATCGATAGGCCCTTCATCCTTGAGGTATCCCTCAAGGCCAATGTCGCGCAAGCCGAACTTATCATGCATTCGATTCATTGCGATGGCCTCTTGAATCTGTACCGCTCTCAGATCGTGGCGTTCCTCAAACAGGACAACCGGGGCAAAGGCGTTCCCCGCGGCCTTCCCGCTATTGCGAATCGTCGCAACCGATTCAGACGCAGCTTGGGCCACCGTCTGTAATTCGGGCCGCGCCACTGTGGCTGGCGCGGCAGGTGAACTGCTATTGCAACCGCTCATAAGAACAGTCAGGGCGAAACCACAGGTGGTCAGGATACTTCGGAACGACATACGGGACTCCTTCTCCAGCTATCGCTGGCTCTACGGGTTGCTGCTCACGGCCTTTCTGAAACTCTTACAGGCTCGTGCGGCGAGACGAGCGAATTCATCTTCATCCTCAAGTCCCTTTTCAAGGGCATCTTCAGCCGCTTTTCCACCGATTCGGCAGAGGGCCCAATATGTCCAGTGACGTTCGGTCGGGTCTGGTTTTTGCAAGGCGGCAATCAGATATGCCGTAATCCAGTCACCCAGGCCGGAGGACGCAGCGGTCACGAGTTGTTGCGCCCGTGATGCATCGATTGCCAGAACGTTGCTGTGCAAAGGTGGCGCTATGTCTCTTTCGTCCCGCACGAGCTGTGCCGGCGCAATTCGCCGTACGAGCTGCGCGAGGGAGTCGTCGTAGTCACACGCCCCCCGAAAATCCACGTATACGAGGTGCGATAAAAAAACCGGTACCTCTTTCGCAGTCACGGCATCGATAAGGAGCGGCACGACAATCGCCCGTTTTTCCCGAATGCCGCGGGTCGCCGCGATCTCCAGTTCCGTCCGCACCCAATCAGATTTAACCGACGTCTGCGAAAGGCACGCCACCACATAATCCGAGTCTGCCAGGCCTTCCGAGATCTTCCCAAGCAGAGAATCACCCGGCAGGATCTCCAGTTCGTCCATCCAAAGCTCCACCTGGGTCGCACGAATATCGTGCGCAAGAAAACGAACGAAGAGGTGATCCTGATGGCCATAGCTGAGGAACACCCGTTTGTTCTCGTGTTTCACAGGTGAACCTCACACGCTCGAATATTTTTAAACCAAAATAGCGCCTCAACTTCACTGAAGTTTAAGCTCCGAGCTGACCGGGCGTTGCCTTCATGACAGTGACGGCCCAGCTTCCCCACGCAAGGAGAAAAATAGCAAGAAGTTAGGAGAATGAGCTTTTGCCGCAAAGGCCACGCTCCCGGCGCAATCCACAATTGGAGTCTGTTTGATCTAATGGCCCTGCCAGCTAGTACCTTGGCGTCTTGGTTCGGAACCTACTAGCGCTCAGTAAATAACAATATCAATACCTCACATAATTTCAAGCGAAATATGGGGCTGTTACGAATTCGGAACAGCGACGGTGGCCACTTAGCGGTGGCAGGCCGAGCACGCCATCTACCGGTTCGTGCATCTGGTGCAAACCCAGATGGTCGGCGCGGGAGCCGGCGACTGGACTGTAGATGATTTTGCAATCGTGGGTTCTCCCAGAATCCACCAGTGTCAACAACATGCTGACTGTAAGTTATTGATTCTACGGGAGGTGTTGCGGGTAGTCCCCCTGGTCCCGAACCGGATTCTGCAAGTTATTGAAATCTGTGGAGTCGCGTGGATCATCTTAGCTGATTTGTTTTGAATCTATTGCACCCGGCTTGTTGAAGCCTTTGGAATTTTTTTGCTTCCGGAGGATTTCACATCTACAAAATCATCTACCGGTTAGCACCTCCGGTTCACCCGCCAAGAGGGCGGCCGCTTGGGCTGCCCACCCGGGATGGTGGTAGCGGCGCACTGGCGGTCAGCTATACACGGGCCCATCTTCGGCAACGTGGAAGAATCGCCCGCTTCCATCGGACACGGCTCTCATCGAGACCATTGGGGCGATGACGCCGAATTACGGTTCCTTTTTTCGTGCGCCGCGATATGCTGCTCTTTGCTACTCCGGCTTGATCCCATCTCCCACAAGCGCACCGAGTGCAGCCCCAATTACTGCACCAGCTGGGCCTCCGACCGCCGCACCTAATAAGGCACTGGCTGTGCCCCAACCCCAGCGGTTGTTGCTGCGGATTCTCTCCTTGCGACCCTTTGACAGCGGCGCTTTCGTGCGGCCGTCCCACGCACGTGCAGTCCGAGTGGTCCTTGTTCCTTTCTCGCGATTACAGGAAATGTGGGCTGCGTATAGATTGCACAACCGGTCAGTGCCGCCTTTGCAGCGTGGATTGGAATGTTCAATCTCCCAAGCTCCCCTCCGGCCGGCCTGGCCGTAATTGCTGAAACATAACTTTTTCCCGCAAATATGACAATGGCCGTCAGTACGGTCAAATATCGCGACAAGCCGTTCATCCGTGCACTTCATCAGTACCCCTATTTGCAGCTCTCGGCAGGTCCGACTTTCGGCCCATTGTGAACGCAATATCGAGAGTCGGTTCGCCGATGAGGGTAAACGACTATTTCTCGTTCTTGGCCTTGAACTTTACATGAACCGGTATCCTCGTTGGCTTGTTAGCAACGAAGTCAACTCGCTTACCGTTTTTGGTAGTAAACTCGATTTCCGTTGGCTTCTTGACGGTCTTGTGACCGTCAAATTCGACTGTGTTTGTTCTGCCCATTGCGTTGCTCCTCTCCCATCCTTTTGCTGGATGCGGCCAAGTATGTGTATTTTCTTACACCCACACCACCTTGCTGTCACGTACGAAAAAATGGCTTTGGCAGGGGTCTGCACGTAGCCAGATCGAAGGGGTCAATGAGACATCACCACCACTGATCTGCAGTGACCAGTGAGGACCTTGTCCGGCAAGCACCCTGACGTCAATTCTGCGGCCGCATCTACATGGGCAGTTGAACACGACGCGGCGATCAAGACCTCCCCGCCGGACAACGTAAATGTCCGCGCCTAAATTGGCAGGGAGAGAAGTCATCGAGTCCACGAACTGCACTTGTCCAAATCTACGTCGCCGACGAAATCGGCGCCACCAAGCTTTGATGGTTGTGAAAATTATTCTGGCCTCCAAGTCTGATCTAGGAACCGTCGCTGGTCGCCTCGACCAATGAATTCTTGCTTAGAGCAAATGCATCCGGGTTGGCACACCGCGCCGGGTTTGCGGATGACGGTTTGGTCAAGCTGCATCACCAGTTCGGCGGTGTGGTAGCTGTCCCCCTTATACCCAGTCAGGCGATGCAGCAGTTCACCGACGGCCAAACTGGCACAGGCGCTGGTAAAGGCGATGACGGCGGGCTCTGCCTCAGGCAACTCAGGGATGTAGCCGTCCCGTCGTCTTTGTGCTGCCTCCGCAGGTGCGAGTTCCTCAAGTGCCTGGTTGCTGACACCTTCTGCGGTGATTTGACGGCGGCAGTACAGGCACGGCAGGCCCGGCATGAGGGTGGTCACCCGGGCCGGGATTGAGCGGATTAAGCCGTCTTTGGAGTCGATTTTGACTCCCATGTCAAACACTGGCACGCAGTACTCGATGGCAAACGAAGTCAGGGCCGAGCGGCCCCATTGGTCATCGGTGCAACCGAACACGACGTCACAATCGCGAAAGCGCTTAAGCACCGAGGCGTAGGTGATGGGCCGGTTAATCACCTCAACTTTGGTAGGCAAGCCGATGTGGCGAGCCAAGCGCGAGACCAGCGCGGTTTTGGCCAACCCCACGTCATCGACCTCAGAACCGTAGACGCGGCTGACGTTGGAACGCTCCAAGGCTTGCCCGTCAGCGACGATGAGCCGCCCGACTCCGAGGCGGATCAACTGTTCGATCACGGCCGAGCCTGTACCGCCTGCGCCCGTAACACCGATGGTTAGGCTCTGCAGCAACGGCAAAATATCCGGACCAAAGGCGCGGACTTCGCGGTCGTGAAAACTGGTGTCGATATTCTGGTTAAAGCCCTGCCTGGGATAGAAACGAAACCGGCGGCCAATTACGCGAATAACTTCGATAGGCTCCGTCGTCCCGCCCCTGAGCCATATGCGGCCGCGCGGCCGGAGGGCATCGCTTAGCACCAAACTGGCGTGCTTGGCGTCGGGCGTAGTAATCCGGTTACAGGCCGTCCGTAACAAGCCGGCTTCCTCGCGGTCATCCTGAAGCGAATGCTCCGGTACGTGCCCGGGATGGGAATGGACAAATACGAATGCGGCCTGCTCCCTCTCGGCGCGCTTGAGCACCGGCAAGAAGGAGCGGGCGGGAATGGCCATGTGAGAGAGTGATTGATCCAGCAAATCAGCATCGGACACGGGCACCACCTGCCGGACCAGTAACCTGTACTCCGCCTCAGTTTGCGACAAACCACAGAGCAGGTACGCCGCCCGCTCAAAGCCCTGGCCATGGCCAAACAAGTGGCCGGTAAGCGTAGAGTATTGTGTGTCCAAAAATGTGAGCGTATGGCGCATCAGATGCCTTTTTCTAGCTCATGCTTAATCGTGCCGAGGTAGGTCTTGAGGTTGTCCACTCCCGGCCGCCACAGCTTAGCATCAAAGTGCCGTGACCAGCGCTGCCACTGCTGGCCCTCGTAGTTGACATCGAACGTTTCGCACGCCTGCGGGTAGCTGCCGTTTGCGGCTCGCCTCACATGCGGGAACGTCCAGAACATGTCAGGCCGTGCCATTGGAAAATTCGGCGGCAGCCTGAGCAGCATATCGGTCTGGCTGGGGGTATAAGCGGGCGGCAGCTTGTACTGCCTTATAACCACGTAAATAAGGCCATCGGTCTGCGTGACGGCGTACTGGTAACCTTTCTGCTGCAGGTAATTGAGATCCTCCTGAGCCAGCAACTCGGTTGGGGCAGCGAGCGTACTCATTGCCACGCTCCCGGAGTGACCTGGCCGAGGCTGGAATAAAACTTCTCGTGCTTGTGGACATGGACCGCGGTCGCATCGTTGGCCACCGGCGGGTCTTCCTCAGGACCTTCTGTTTCGCGATAAAGGGTGTAACCAGCCGCCACCTGCCCTAACACGTAGAGGGCGCTGCCGGTCGTCTGAGACGGCGATTCGAGGTGCTTGCTATCAATGACGATTTCCACTTCTTTCTTCGGTTTGCCGGGTTCGGAATAGAACTTTTCGCCCTCTTTGACATGCAGTCCCACTCCGTCGCGGGGTACTGGCTCGTCATCCCGGGCACGATCCGGCATTTCCCGGTACAAGGTGTCAGTCATCGCGATGCCTCCTAAGGCATACAAGGCCGCGCCGGTCGTGTGCTCGGGTGATTCGAAAAGATGATGGTTAACGGTGATTGTCACGATGTCACGGTGTTCGTATTCCGACATATGGTCAATTGCCCTTTCTGCTGCCCAATATGGAGAGCAGCCTTGTGTGGTTATTGAAAACCGGAAGCGGCTGTTGAGCTAACTTCCTCCGTAATACATGACATGCACTGTAGATAATGAACGATAGCATAAAAAATTTTCAGCTAAGCACGCGATACTCGTACTGTTCGCGCCCGGCTGCGGAAGTAGCTATTTCCCGTCTCACAAGCGCTAGGCTTATGAGCTTCGACAGCCTCTCATTCATTGCTGTCAGGTTAATGCCTAATTGTTTGCTCAGCACTCCTGCAGATATTGGTTCGTTCGACGCCACAATGGCGGCAAACGTCTCCTGGTCGGCGGGATGGAACTTGCCAATCAGGCCGAGGCCGTCTTTGCGGTGCTCAATCATCACCAAGCCCAAACTTTCCAACGCCTTACCCAAATTCTCTCGCGTGTAATCCGTGAGGTTCTCGACCACCAAAAAGCGTCCAGGATGTTCATTTGGCATAGCAAGAACCGTTTTCCCAAATAGCTCATTAGCAAACGAGAAATCAAAAACCTCCACCCCTTTTACGTCGATTACAAGCGTCGCACCAGCTCCGAGCTCATCGAGCCGTTTATTGAGAACACCCCTAATCTTCTTCGCAAGATCACGGGTCCACAGGTGCTTGCCGTACTTACCTAACGCAAATCTCATGTCCATCATGTGCAGTGTACCTAATGAATTATGTCCCCGTCAAGCGGAATTTTGGCAGGCAGAGTCAAAGCAACCTGGACGCCTGGCATCGTAGGTACCCGGAAGAGCCAGCCTTGTTTTTTGTCCATTCGGTAACGCACCTTCGCCGTCCCCGACCTGATTTGTACCGACCCGCCGTGCTTATATGTGATATCCAACAGATGATGAAGGCCTGTTCCGCGCGTGGGGTCATCGTGCTCAGAGGTGCCTAAGAGGACAGCCTTCCGGATTGCATCGTCGTCAGAGGAGATGTTCCCATTCTTCGGATTGCGGCACAACGTTTTCGCCAGGCCACAGCCGGAGTCCGCGATACCTATCTCGAGGAATCTGCCGCTGCGACGTCCGTATACCTGCATGGATACGAATCCGCACGCGCTGGTGTTGTGATCAAACGTGTTCTGGGCAATTTCAGAAACAGCGGTGGCAACATCGTAAGCATCAAATCTCCGGTACTTCAGACGGTGCCGCAAAACCCAAATTATCTGATTCAATAAATCAGGCAAGGCCGCACCGCTTTCGACGCGTGTCACCTCCAGCAGCATCGGATTTGTCCCGCGGCAGTGATCGAAAAGGTATCCAGCCAAGGGCGGTTGTACCTCTGCGATATCCTCGACGGCGCTGACAAATCCGGCTCTTGCAAGATAGGTACGCACTGAAGGATCGTCTACCAAAATTGCGGGGCGGTCCCCACGGTGTGCCAATGCGTAAGATGCCGCCGCTAGCTGCACCATGCCGGAGGGCGAGATGAATTGTACTCCTGTCAAATCAAACTGCGGGGTCGACTGCTGAAAAGGATCTTGTTCTCGCAGTAGTTCATCGAACGTGTTGGAATCCAGCTTCTCCATTCCATTCCAAGAACCTGAATATAACACTTTTTATTCACTGTATGTACTGTAAAGCGAAAGGCCGCTGGCCCTGTGACTGCATCGGGAATCGGATGTCTGCTTGTTGAACCGTGGGGAGTTCACTATCTAGATTTTCATCTACAGCGGATTTTTGGAGGGCTGGAAATGGTTGTAACTTATTGAAAAGATTGGTCGTAGAGACAGGCCTTGAACCTTCGCCTCCCTGGTTCCGAACCAGAATCCTGGGCAGGCAACAATCTGCGCTTGGCAAAAAAGAGCCCGGCGAGATCGCGAGGCTCTTGAGAACTAACCGATTTTGACCAGCGTTTCGCTTGCCGTCTTCCGGTCCCCCATGCACAGCGGCAGGAAGTCGCAGTAAGCGCAGTGCTTGCCCGGCCGCTTGTAGAATTTCCCGGCAGCGATGTCCTCGGACACGAGCCGGGCTTTCTCGACGTATTCGGCCTGGTCATCCGCGCTCCGTTCGGCAAAGTGCCAGGCGATGCGCGGCTCTTTGGTTTTGACGAACACGCAGAAGGCGACCTTCGTGGCTTCAGGTTCGGCCAGCGAATACGCCGTCAGCTGATCGGAGAGCACGACTTCATGGTCGTCGTAGGCCGACGCCGCGGTCTTGAAGTCAATGACGACCGTTCCGCCATTGATTTCCGCAACGAGATCCACAGCGCCGATGAAGGGAAGCGAAAGTGACGCGATCACGAGATCAAACTGCTTCTCGACTGCGCGCACCGCTCTGATCTTGGGGAGTTCATTCTTGAGGAAGTGTTCGATGAGTTTCTTCCCCTTTTCTTTCAAGCTTTCCCAGGATTCCCGCTCCTTGTACCGCAGCTCGACCCCGTTCACTTCCTCCCATCGCGAGAGAAACGAGCTTACGGGATCGGTGCCGTTCTTGAAGAGATCGGCGAGGGCGAGATGGATCACCGCCCCAAAGACCAACCCCGAGCCCCGCACTTTGGGCCGGAGCTGCTCTACATAGTAGAAGCGGTATTGGGCGGGACAGGTGAGGTAGCGGTTGATGCGGGAGTGGGAGAGGTGCGGCGTGCGCTCGTCGTCGAGCGCCTCTTCCCGCTCCTTAATTGACGCGCCGGCTGCCATGGGCCCCTCCGTTCGCCGGCTGCTGCGGGTTGTACGCGAGCACCTGATCGATGTTCACGTACTTGCCGTCCTCGCTCGGCTTCGTCGTGACGAGGCAGGGCACGTCGAGCCGCACGCCGGGCACGATGTGCTCGGGCTGCACCGCGTAACCTGCCGCCCCGATGTGGCCGGCAAGCTGCTTCGCGGAACCGAAGAGCCGCGTGCGGCGCCCGTCAACGTCGAAGGTGATGCACAGCCGGTCGCCCCACTTGCCGTTTACCTTGCTGATGTCGAGCATCTTGGCAACGACAGGGCCGTCATCGGCCCTGCGGGCGATAATCGCGGGAGCCGGTTGCGCGGGGAGTTGAGGTTGGGGTTGCGGAGCGGGCTGCCCGTTCAGTTGCAGGAAGGACGCAACGATGTCCCGCTGAAGCTGGAGGGTGGTAAGGGACCGGTCTTTGATTTCAGCCACCGTCAGGTCGACGACGGGCATCGTGAATTCGACGGACACGGAATCGATGCGGCCGTCCGGGCTCACGCTGCGCTTGATGAGCATGTAAATCGGTGCTGCCGGGTCCTTGGGAGGCCGGCGCTTGCGTGAAGGCGCACCGCCCGGCGGATCGTTTGCCGTGGGCGCTGCGGCAACGACTTCCTCCGCAGGCTCCGGAAGCTCAGGAAGGTTCTTGGTGTCGTAAGGTTCAACCGCGAGGATGTGCTTGCAGCGCCAAGCGTGGTCGGACTTGTGGACCTCGAAGTCCGGACACGTGCAGGTGAAGCGCTCGCCGTCCCACTTGACGAGATACTGTTGCGCGGGATTGTCGGTGGAATACACGCGGAATCCTTCATCCGCCCGTGACGCGATGAGCACGCCCTGATGGGCGCGTTCCCGCCGCGTTTCCAATTGTGCTGTGGTCATACGAATGTCTCCTTTTGCAGGGATTTGGGTTCGGAAAGAACCATCCTCAGCCTAGGAAGCGGACAGCACGCCACAAGGCAGGGAAACATGCCGGAAGCGGCATGCACTCCGTACTTGTGAGGGAAGGCAGCGCCCGAAACAATGAGGAAATGCCCTTGGGAAAGCCTGACCGGATCGCATTCTTTGCCCGCACCAATTTCCGCAACGAACGGCGCACGTTCGGCATCAAGCGCGCCGACCGCCGCGCCCACATGTACGTGATCGGCAAGACCGGCACCGGAAAATCAACCCTCCTGGAAACGCTGATTGCGCAAGACATCGCGCACGGCGAAGGGGTGGCCTTGCTCGATCCGCACGGCGACTTGGCGGAGAGAGTCCTGCTGAACATCCCCGCAGAGCGAAAAGCCGATCTCCTGCACTTCGATCCCATCGCCTCCGAGCCGCTGAACTTCAATCCCTTGGAACATGTGCCGCCCGTGAGAAGGCCGCTCGCGGCGGCGGGACTGCTCGAAGTCTTCAAGAAGATTTGGGCGGATTCCTGGGGGCCGCGGCTGGAGCACATCCTCCGTAACGCGCTTCTCGCGCTGCTCGATCAGCCCGACGCGACCTTGGGAGACATCCTCCGGGTGCTCGTCGATTCTCCCTTCCGCCGGCATGTCGCGAGCCGGGTGCAGAATCCCCACGTCCGCAGTTTTTGGCTGGAAGAGTACGAGGGCTATCCCGCGCGGTTCCGCGCCGAGGCCATTGCGCCGATCCAAAACAAAGTGGGAGCGTTCGTCACGAATCCGATCCTCCATCGTATCGTGGGCCGGGCGGCCGGCTCGTTCGACGTGCGCCAGATCATGGACGAGGGCAAAATCCTCATCGTGAATCTGGCGAAGGGCAAGATCGGCGAAGACGCGGCGGCACTCCTTGGCGCCATGCTCGTGTCCAAAGTGAGCCTCGCGGCCTTGAGCCGGGCCGATGCCCCCGAACATACCCGACGCGATTTCTATCTCTACTTGGACGAATTCCAGAATTTCACGACGCTCAGCTTGGCGTCGATGCTCTCGGAACTCCGGAAATACCGTGTGAACCTCATCCTGGCCCACCAGTATCTCGCGCAGCTTGATCTTCCCATCAAGAGCGCGATCCTGGGGAACGCCGGGACGATCATCTCGTTCCGCCTGGGGATGGAGGATGCCGAGATTCTGGCGAAGGAATTTTACCCGGCGTTCGCCCCCGTCGATCTCGTGAGCCTGCCGAACCACCAGATTTACCTGCGGCTCATGATAGACGGGATGGCTTCGCATCCATTCAGCGCCGACACCGTGAAGCTCTAGAGCGAAACGTCCTCAACAAGACCGCACAAAATACCCAGGGAGCGCTACCTACTTGACATATATCGTGTAACGATATACAATGACGTTAGTTTTTTAAGAATCCTTCCACGTCGTCCTTCCCGGACATTCCTTTACCGTACCATTCCCCAAATTGATACGCCTTGGAGACGCTCTATGCCAAAAAAAGACCAGCATCCATGCTGTGGATTCAGCAACGGTAACACCACGGGGCTGAAGCGCATTCCCTATCGCGGACAGTCATTCGATCACGGCGAACACGACGGAATTCTCGATTACGCCCTGCTTCCCGGCAACCGGTGCGTTTTCTCGGGGATCACTCGCACCCCGGCGAAATCAACCGTCAACGCGGCGGAGGACATCATTCTGAACATCTGCGGCCGCGAAAGAGTCGATCCGTGCAACCTTCAGTTCTTCGACCTGCAGACCTGCCGGGGGTACGACTTCAGGCTGGAGCAATACGCGTATTCGGAACTGATTCTGAAGTTTGGTTTGCGGGGAAGTATTCAAGATGTCAGGTGGGATTGTACCGACTGCCCGCCTGATGTCCTCGAACTGTTCCGCGGCCACATCGGCGAGATCGTAATTCCCGTCCTCTCGCACGAGGACGCGTTGGCCCAGGGCTTCGGGCCGGAGACCGCCTACATGAAATTCGAATCGGCCGAAGCGGCGCTTTCCAACGTGAGGAAATTCCGCCGTCCTACGCCTGCGGAGCAATCCTGCCTCGCCATCGTTGACCTTTCGACGGCGTCCGGGTTCCAGGTCGAAGACCAGCAACGGTATGAACTCCGCATCAGAACCCCTGAGCGCCGCTAACAACCCTCAGGTTCCGCACCACACCTTCTGCCGTTCTCCTCGTCAGCAACCATTAGCGCCGTGGGCAAACCCGCGGCGCTTTTTCATGCCGTGGTGCGGGCAATCGCGTTGGGATCACGCTGAGGAAATGGAATCTACCACGTCGCCTTGACCGCCGCTTCAAGCGCGTCCTGCCTGCTCTTTACCCATGGCGCGTAATGCTTTTGCGTCACCGCAATGTTCTGATGTCCCAGAAGAATTGATACTGTCTCAAGCGGAACGCCGCGCGTCAAAAGATCGACGGCGAACGTATCCCGGAAACGGTGGCTCTTCCCGCGCACCCCTCCATCCGATACTCCGGCGACAGCAAGCATTTTGTTGATCCGGTCCTGCCATTCCGTAACCGCCGTTTTCAGTTTTCCGATCCCCGGCCAGAAATAATTCGGATCTCCCTCATCACAGGCCGAAAGAGCTTTGCGCACGACCTTCGGCAGCGGCACCATGACGGGATGGCCGGTTTTTTCCTGCCGTATGAACAGCCGGCCGCGGGCATCGATCCGGTCCTGCTTCAAGGCCACGGCATCCGAAATGCGCAGCCCCGAATACCGCATGACGAGAACCAGCGCCCGCAACTGTTTTCGGAGCCGCACCGGACACCGCGGATGAATTTCTCCGTAAGCGTCCAGCGCCCACAGGATTTTTTCCCATTCCGCCTCGGAATACGGCAGCGTGGGCGCGCTCTCGACTTGCGGCGGTTTGATGCTCTTCGCTGGATTCTTCTCGATCCAGCCGGAGTCCAAGCAAAATTTGAAGAACGACCGGAGCCGTTCCAGCTTCTTGGCGGACGTGACCAGCGCCAATCGCCACGATTCCCGGTAGCGCCGCACGTCGTCCACGGTCATCCGCCTGACGTTCAGATCGCCGAACTCGTCATCCATTTCCTTTTCGAGCAGCGCGTATTTCCCGATCTGCGCCGCACCGACGCCCCGGCTTGTGCAGTCGGCACGGAAGCGGAGCCACGCCTCTCTCACGGTAATCGTCTCGCCAGGGCCGTCCAGTTCCCAGTCCCGCACCGTCTTTTGCGCCGCCGCCCAATTCGTCAGGTCGAGCGATTTCCGCATTTCTTCTCCGTGCAAAATTCCCTGCACCCAGATCGGACACGAACACCCCCGGTACCGTCTCGAACGGTGGTTGCACGTCGCCCGATGCCTCCGGTAAATCGTCAGCATGAGACGAGTTTAGTACAAACGCGGTACACAAATCTTGTTTAAACGCTAAGTTGTTGAAAAAAATAGTAATAAAATGGTGCCGGGAGGGGGAGTTGAACCCCCAAGGTACTAAGTACCGGCGGATTTTGAGTCCGCTGCGTCTGCCAGTTCCGCCATCCCGGCAAAGGGAATCAACCGTGGCAAACACAGGTTAACACAGGAGGGCCGGGCCGGGGCAGGCAACAACCTAGAGGTCCTAAGCATATCAGCCAATTGCCGCCCCATGAAACCGGTTGGAGAATGCTTTGGCGCTGTGTTTGAATAGAACGTAGAAAAGCTGCAACCAATCAAGGGCCGTCCGGCTGCGGGAAGGGTTGTTCCGCGGCGGCTCGTTTGTTGTCTCAAGCGCATAGCAAGGGGCGGTGTGGATGCTAACCTCAAGAAAATATTCTTCCCTGTTGGTCGGTTTGCTGGTCGCTCTTACGGCCATGATTGCGGCCGCGCAAGGCCCGGTGACCGGAGACGGACGGGGAACGGTGGCGGAACCCTCGTTTCCGCCGGTCTGCACCGTGCTCACAGCGGAGCAGACCGCCGGCAGCCTGAACGAACGCGCTCCCGATACGGTGCGGGTTGAGGCGGCGCTCAATGCCTGTCCCGCCGGGCAGGCAGTGGAATTCTCCGCTTCCGGCGGCAACAATGCCTTTATCATCGCGCCCATCACGCTGCCGGCTGGAGTCACCATGCTGGTCGATGCCGAGGTAATTATCTTCGGCTCCATCAACTATGCCGATTACCCCTGCGATCCGGTTTCGGGGTTGTGCAGCCCTCTGATTACCGTGGCCCCCAATGCCTATCCCAATCCCGGCTCCGGCATTATGGGATACGGAATCATCGACGGCCGCGGCGGCTATGTCTTGAACGGCCTGGGCATGAGCTGGTGGGGAAGCACCAGCACGGGACGTCCGCGCTTGATTTTCCTGGGCGATCCCGCCACCGGCGCTTATGCCGATAATTTCACGTTGTACAAGATCACCCTGCAGAACTCGCCCATGTATCACCTCACCGGATTCGGCAACGACCTGACGGTCTGGGACGTAAAAATCACTTCGCCATCCACCACTCCCAACACCGATGGCATTGATCCGCTGGCCTCCAGCAACCTTACGATTACGAACTCGTATATTTCCGATGGCGACGACATGGTCTCGATGAAGTGCGGGACCAACGACGCCGATGTAAACCTGGGCACGAACCCGGTCACCAACGTCACCATCTCGAACCTGCACACGTACTCCGGACATGGAATCTCCATCGGCAGCGAGACCAGTTCGGGCGTCAATAACATCCTGGTCAACAACATCGCAATGGACAACGGCTTTGGCGGCTCTTCGGCCAACTCGTTGCGCATTAAGTCCGCGGCCGACCGCGGCGGCGAGGTCAAGAACGTTCTGTACCAGAACATCTGCATCACGCACGGCGGGGACACCCTGGTGTTCAACCCCTTCTACAACACGAACTCCGGCACGCTGTACCCGAATTTCCACGACATCACCATCCGGAACCTGCATCAGGTGGCAGAGGCGGGTCCGTCGGAGTTGGACGGCTACAGCTCCAGCTCCCCCTTAACGATTACGCTGGACAACGTGGTTTTTGACACCTACTCGAACTATTCGTTTTCGGCCTTGAATGCAGCCTTCTCCCTGGGTCCGGGCCCGGTCAATTTTGTCTCGGCTCTCGACTCCATCGCCGCCACGCCGGCCAATGACGTCACCGTTACGGACAACATCAGCAACAGCAACTCGCCGCTGGATTGCACCGAGGCATTCGTTTACCTGGCAGGGGAATTGTTTGCCGGCGCCAGCGCCGTGGCCGAAGACCAGCCTTTGACGTTGACGGCTATTGTGCAGCCGATTGTGTCTTACGCATCCGCCTATGCGCTCTCGAGCGCTCCCACCGGGACAATCACGGTTTCCGACGGCGCCACCCAGGTAGCCGCCGTTCCGGTAACTGCGCCGGCGGTCTCCTACACCAACTCGTCGCAACGGACTCTAACCTACATCACGGTTCCCAATGTCGCCGCCGGCACGCACACCTATAGCGCGCAATATTCCGGTGATGGAAATTTCGCCGCCCTGAGTTTCGGCTCCTTCCAAGTTACGGCCGAGCCGGCAGCCCCCACGCCGGCGATTACGCAATTGTCGCCGCCGCTGGTCAAAGCAGGTTCGGCAGCGTTCACGCTCACCGTAACCGGCACAAACTTTGAGTCCAACGCGGTTGTCCTTTGGAACGGAAACAGTCTTTCCACCACCGTAAACCAGAACGGCACATTGTCGGCAACAGTTCCGGCCGCTGGTGTGGCCATGGTGGGGACGGCGGCCGTTACCGTCGTGAACCCGGCTCCTACGAGTGGAACGGTGTCCGCCGACTCCGCGGCGTTTATCTTTGCCATCGATACGGCCTCGGGGACTTCCGGCGCCGTCACCCTTAGCCAGAGCAGTGCGGCGGCAACGGTCACCCATGGCGGAAGCACGCCATTGACGGTCAGCTTCAACAACGCCACCGCCGCCGCACAGATAACCGCAACCTGCGCCAATTTGCCCGCTGGCGTGAGCTGCGCTTACAACAGCACTCCTGACTCCGTCACCATCTCCGCCACGAGCGCGGCCACGCCGGGCACTTACAACATGCTGGTGATCTTTACGGCCACGCAGCAGGCCGCGTCTCTGCGCGGCAACAGCGTGTTCCTGGCTCTTGCCGGCGGACTGCTCGGATTGCCGCTCGGCCTGCTGGGGATCGCCGGCGGCCGCCGGAAATCTTTGTACTGCGTTTTGGGAGGGGTGCTGGCCGTAATGTTGCTGGCCTCCTGCGGTGGTGGCGGCCAAGCTGTGAGCCCGGCGTCAGACGTCACTCCTACATCAACGCCCACGCCAACGCCCACGCCAGCACCAACCCCATTGCCGAAGTCGACTCCATCACCGGCGCCAAGCCCAGTCGCGACGCCCACACCGACGCCTACACCAACGCCTACGCCAACGCCGAATGCGGTTACTTCGCAGACCTCGCTGGCTGTCACCTTGACCGTCAATTAGAGCGGAAACTACTTCTGCTCGACCTTGGCGTACTTACGGCGGAAGCGCTCAATGCGGCCCGCCGTGTCCAACAGCTTCTGCTTCCCGGTAAAAAATGGGTGGCAGGCAGAGCAGATTTCCACGTGGATATCGCCCTTGCGGGTCGATCGGGTGGCGAAGCTATTGCCGCAGGCGCAAAGGACGCGCACCTCGTGGTATGCGGGATGGATGGCTACCTTCATGGTTGAGAACCGGCCTCACTCTCCAAACCCTTGATTTTACACAAGGAGCGCGCCGCCATGCAAGCCCGGAATCGGCATGGTGCCCGAATCCGCAGCCGGTACGGTAAACTGGCAGGCGAAGATTTATGGCCTACGCATTGCGAGTGAATGCCGATCGGATGTCTGCGCTGCCTGCTGCGGCTGTGGGGTTTCGTCCGGAATTTCTCGACTTCCGGCGCGGCATCCGGGTGGGCAACCTGGAAGACCACGAGCGTATAACCCGCATCCTGAAGCTGGCTTTGGAAGCGCGCTACCGGGAGCCTTTTGTCACCGAGCGCTGGGGGCGCGGGGTCTATTGGCGATGGATCGGTTACCTGACGCGCTCCAATCGCGCCGCCAAGCCATTTTCCTCCAACGTCAGCTTTGGCTGCGCCAAATTCTTCCTGATGATCGATACGGACGAGGCGCGGTTCCAATGCGGCATGCAGGTGGAGCGCGGCTATCTCCGGGCGCCGCGGGAGGCGCGCGCTTGCCGGTTGCGCGACGATTGGGACTGGCATCGCTTGCTGGCCGCGCTCAAGCCCCACAGCCCGATGGAGCGCGAATTGCGCCGCTTGCTGCGGCGCGAGGGTTTTCGCCTGCAAGGCGGCGCCTGGGGCAAGGCGGCAGAGTATGCCAAGGCCAATCTTCCGCCCGCCACGAGCTTGCGCCGCAGGCTGGCCCAGGCGCCGGCCGGCGATTGGGCGGGATTTCAGGTGTATTACGCCATGACGGAAGCAGAGGTGCGCGCTTCCACCGGCCTCGATCTGGTTGAATCCATGCTCGCCATCTTTGCCGAGGTCACGCCTCTGATGAATCTCTGCACGCAAACTCAGTTGCGCATGTGACCAGGGTTCACCCCGGAAACACGGGGGCAGGGAGAAACCAGGCGGCTCACCGCCAGTTCAGCTATGCTGCCGGCGGGGAACGCCGCTGGTTCCCGCCAGCAACTCCTCTACGGCTTTCAAGTCGTCTTCCGTGTCCACGCCCACCGTATCGTAGGGAGTCTCCGCCACGTAGATGTCGATTCCATTCTCCAGAAAGCGCAGTTGTTCCAGGCGTTCCGTCTTCTCCAACTCTCCCTCGGGCCAACGGACGAACCGGTCCAGCGCCGCCCGGGCGTAAGCATAGAACCCCAGGTGCTTGTAGTTCCTGGCGCCGGCGCCATCGCGGTCAAACGGAAGCGGCAGGCGCGAGAAATACAGCGCTCGACCGTCTTTGCCGGTTACTACCTTGACGACGTGCGGGTTGGCCGCCAGTTCCGGCGCCAAGGGAGTTTTCAGCGTGCCCACCTGGATGCCGGGCCGCATCACCCCGAGCAGTGCGGCAATGTGTTCCGGGCGGGTGAGCGGCTCGTCGCCCTGCACGTTTACGTAAACATCGGCGGCGACGGTTTGCGCGGCCTCGTGCACGCGGTCGGTTCCGCTGCGGCACTGGCTGCTGGTAAGCAATGCCGGGAACCCTTGGCCGCGGCAGAACTCCAGGACCGCCGGCGAATCCGTCGCCACCACCACCTCGGCCAGCAGCGGCGACGCCCGCACGGCGTGATAAACGTGCTCGATCAGGGGACGGCCGGCAAGTAAACGCAGCGGCTTGTCCGGCAAACGGGTGGACGCCATACGGGCGGGAATAATTGCGGCGGCGCGCATGCGACCAGTTTCCGGCAGACGCCGGCAATAATCAACCCGATCCCGGTTGATCCGGGCCAGGCGAAGCGGCCCAAAAAGGCGCTCTCCTCCACGTTCCTTGCGCCCTCTCCGCCCTTAGCGTTCAAGCTTTCTGCAACGCGGCGCGCGCCACCAGGTTAATGCCGGCCGATTGCAGCCGTTGGATGGCCTCGTCGGGCTCGTCGAAGCGAAACACCAGCACCGCCTTTTCTTCGCGGCCGAAGGGGAAAGCGTACATGTACTCGATGTTGATGGCGCTGCCCTCGAGGGCAGCCAGCACCTGCACCAGCCCGCCCGGCCGGTCGGCAACCTCGATGGCCACCACTTCCGTAACTTTCACCCGAAAGCCGGCGTCTTCGAGGAGCTTCGCGGCTTTCTGCCACTCGGAAACGATGATGCGCAGGATCCCGAAACGCTGCGTGTCGGCAAGGGAAAGCGCCCGGATATCCACCCCGGCGCCGGCCAGCAGCCGGCACGGCGCGATGATGTGGCCCGGCTTATTCTCAGCAAACAGGGACAATTGCGTGATTTTCATGATTGCCGCCGGTCGATAACTCGCTTGGCTTTTCCTTCACTGCGTTGAATGGTGCGCGGTTCCACCAGCGTAACCTGGACGCGGATTTGGAGCACTCGTTCCATGGCGTCCGCCAGTTTCGCTTGCAGAGATTCCAGCGCGCCTACGGTGTCGCTGAACATCCGGGCCGTGACTTCCACCTGGACTTCCATCTGGTCCAGACCATGCTCCCGGGTCAGAATAATCTGGTAATGCGGCAGCGTGCCCTCCATGGCCAGCAGGACCGACTCCACCTGCGAGGGAAAGACGTTGACGCCGCGGATGATCATCATGTCGTCGCTGCGCCGGCTGATGCGCCGCATGCGCCGCAGGGTGCGGCCGCAGGCGCAAGGACCGGGCACCAGGGCCGTAATATCGCGGGTGCGGTAGCGAATCAGGGGCATAGCCTGTTTGCTCAGCGTGGTCAGCACCAGCTCGCCTTCTTCGCCTTCCGGCAGGGGCCGTTGCGTTTCGGGATCGATGATTTCGGGGTAGAAGTGGTCTTCAAAGATGTGCAGACCGTCCTGACAGGCGCACTCGATGGCCACTCCGGGGCCAATGATTTCGGAGAGCCCGTAAATGTCGTACGCCTTGATGCCGGATTCCTGCTCGATGCGCTGCCGCATGGCTTGCGTCCAGGGCTCGGCGCCAAACACGCCGGCCCGCAACGGCAACTTCTTGAGCTCGACGCCCAGAGCGGCGGCGCGGTCGATAATGTGCAGGAAATAAGTGGGCGTGCAGCAGATGGCGGTAACGCCGAAATCGCACATCACCATAATCTGCCGGTCGGTGTTGCCGCCGGAAACCGGGATCACGGTGGCGCCCAACTGCTCGGCGCCGTAATGCGCGCCCAAGCCGCCGGTAAACAATCCGTAGCCGTATGCGTTCTGCAGCACATCGCCTTCATGCAAGCCGCAAGCCGCCAAAGAACGCACCATGACCGAAGACCAGACGTCGAGATCGGCCTGGGTATACGCCACCACGATCGGCTTCCCGGTAGTGCCGCTGGAAGCGTGCAGGCGAACCACTTCCTTCATGGGACTGGCAAAGAGCCCGAAGGGATAGGTATCACGCAGATCGCTCTTCACGGTATAGGGCAGGCGGGTGACGTCGGCCAGCGACTGGATGCCGCCCGGCTTCATCCCCCTTTCCTCCAAACGCGACCGGAACAACGCCACCCGGTCCCAGGCACGTTGCACCACGGCGCGCATGCGACTGAGCTGGAGATTCTCCAATTCGGACTTGGGGATGTAGTCGAGGGCGCTCACGGGCTGAAAACCAACCGTTGCCGGGCCCGCGGCCTTGGCGGGGGAGAGCTGCGGTGATGTCATACGCCTCTTCCTAGATTAAAGGCTTGCAAATTGGCTTCGTGCCAGGCCTCGGGCAGGTGGTTCCGGATGGCGGCCATCCAAGCCTCCGCCGGGAATTCCAGATGGCGGCTTAAGGCGCCCAGCAAGGCGATATTAAGACTTTTTTTATTGCGCAGTTCCTTCTCGGGCACCTGCGCCGGTTCAATCACCACCCCACCGGAACGCAGCATGCCGGCATTCACCGCCACCTGATCGGCCGCGACGGCCACCAGAAAATCCGCCTCGCCCTCGGGCACCATGGGACTGAAAACGCGCTCGCCAAAGCGCACGTCGCTGGCTACGGAACCGCCGCGCTGGCTCATGCCGTGGAGTTCGCTTTTCTTAACCTCGAGGCCGGCCCGGAACGCAACTTCAGCCATAATGTCGGAGGCTTTCAGCACACCCTGCCCGCCTAGTCCGGCAATTACGATGTTGGTTATTTTGCCGCTCATTACTTACTGCTGTTGCTGCTGTTGCTGCTGTTGTTGCTGCTGTTGCTGCGGCGGCTGGCTTTGGGGGAAGAGCTGCTGATTCAACAATTGCCGCTGGCGGTTCATATTCTGATTGAACTGATCAATGCTGGTATGCTCATTGACATCCGGCCCCGTCTGAGAGCCTGGCGGCTGCTGCCCGGCAGACGACGGATTCTGCTGTCCCGGCATGCCCGGCGGTGGGGAGGAAGGCGGGGGCTGCTCTGCGGATGTTTCGTCGGGCGGCTGTTCTTCCTCTGGCTGGTCGGCACTGTCGTCCGCCGCAGGCTCTTCCTCTGCCTCAGTATCTTCCCTGGCCGGCGCGCGTCCGGACCGTGCTGATCCGGGGGCTGATTTGGTAGTTGCCGGGCCGATGCGGCTGGCTAAACTCGGTGGCAATTCCGTACCCGAAGTCACAAACAGTTTCTCTACCCGCTCGGAATCGGTGGACGAGCCGACGATAATATAGCCCCAACTGGTGCCGTCCATCAGGGATGAAAGCACGAGCCGCGTCGAGCCGGTCAAGTGCGCAGCCACGCGGTCGATACCGAGGTCCTTAGGCAAGTCCATGTCCACCCCGGCCTGCTTCCGGATCGCCGTCAGAATATCCTTCATCGTGGAATTTTCGGAATCCACGGTAAGTTGGCCGTCTTTATAGCTGACCACCGGAGCTTGTGCCGGCAACTGCTCGGGCGGCATAGCCGGGATCTCGACCGGTTCGGCGGCTGGAACGGCCTTTGCCGCCTCCGATTTCGCCGTTTCTTTTGCCGCCTCCAGATTGGCTTTTGCCGGACTCGCTTTCGCCTTTGCCTTTACGGATTTGCGGTGAACAGTCTTGTGAATTTCCGGGGCTGGGGGGGTATCGGCCAGAAGTCCTGCACCCAGCACGCCCAACGTTATGAAAACTGCGAATTTAGCGAGCGCGCGGAACATAATCCGACTCTCCTGATTCTAGCACCTTTCCGGGACTGGCCACCCTAATAATCTTCGCGGCCAGGGCTGCGCCAGCAATGGTTCCCACACCCCTTCACCCTGCTTTAGACTAGCGCAGCCTCCCCGAGGTGAGCCGATTAGTCATTAGTCATTCGCGGACGGACGAAACGGGAACGTCAGTTGAAGTTGACGTTGACCGCGACCGACGATTGTGCGGTTGCCGCTTGCTGACTGCTGGACGAAGACGTTTGCTGCCCGCCGCCACCGCCACATCCGGACCAGCAGAGGATGAGCCATAGCCCGAGCATCAGTATTACGCCCCGGCAAAGGGCCTTTCTCCGCCCCACCGGAATCCAGAAGAATCCCACAGGCAAGCCGAATAATCCACTCCAAGCCGCCAGAAGCACCCGCTGGCGCGCTGCCGAAGCCGCCTGCTGCGTTACGGTAAAGATCAGCACCACCTGATAGGTTCCGGCCGCAGTGCTGGAGGAGGTTGTAATCTGCACACTGCTGCTGCCGCTGTCGTACGTGCACGAGGCGTCCGCAGTCGGCAAATCGACACATTGCAAAGATACTTGCGCCCCCGCGTCTATCCCGCTAAGGCTGACGGCAACGGTGACGGTTTGGCCGGGAGTAGCTTGCACCGTTGTAGTCTGGGCCTCGACCGAGACCGCGCCGCTGCTGCTGCTCGCCGTATCGATCGCCGCCGTGAAGGCGGATGACAACCCGCCGCCGGGGCTGGGATTGGAGACCGTTACACTGGCCGTGCCGGAGCTGGCGATGTCCGCCGCCGTGATGGCAGCCGTCAACTGGGTCTGGCTGACGTATGTGGTGGTGCGGCTGGCGCCGTTCCAGAACACTACTGCGCCCGGCACTAAGCCGCTGCCGTTGACGGTCAGCGTGAATGCCCCCGAGCCGGCCTTGATTACCACCGGGGACAAACTGCCGATGGCGGGCACCGGATAGCCGGATATCGTCAGCGTGCCGCTGGCCGTTCCGCCGCTGCTGTAGTTCGGGTTCGAGCTGGCAAAAGTCCCCGTGACCTGGTAAGTCCCGGCATTGGTTTCGCTCGCCGGACTGAAGCTCCACGAGCCGCTCACCGCCGCGCCGCCAACGCCCGTAGCTGTACCCGTGCATCCGTGGGCGGCGCCATCATAGGTGACCGCTGGGCAGCTTAGGGCCAGAGCCGGCGTGGCCGGTGTGATGTTGGCGCTGGCCACAACCGTAGCCGGCGCCAGCATGTAATTCGCGTCCGCCGAACCCGTGAGGCCGACCGTGGCGCTGACTGCAATTCCCGTTCCCACGTTTGCCGAAGCAAACGTTCCCGTTCCGGAACAGCTCACACTATCAGAACCCACTACGCCCGTTAGCGTACATGTGCTGAGGATAGCGCTTACGGTGCCGTCGTAAGTTTTGTTGGCGACCGTCACCGCCGCGGTCACCGCCTTGGCATCGATCTTCAGCGTGCCGCCGGCGGTGCCCCCGCTGGCATAGTCCGAGTCGGTGCTGGTGAACGTTCCCGTAACCGGGTAACTTCCGGCAGCAGCCTCGCTCGCCGGACTGAAGCTGAACGAACCCCCTACGGCCGCACCGCCGACGCCCGTGGCCGTTCCCGTACAGCCGTGCACATTGCCATCGTACGTGACTTCGGCGCAGGTTACGCTCAAGGCCGGCGTTGCTGCATCAATCTTCAGCGTTCCGCTAGCCGAGCCCCCGCTGGCATAGTCCGAGTCGGTGCTGGTGAACGTTCCCGTGACCGAATAACTGCTGGCATTCGTTTCGCTGGCCGGATTGAAACTAAACGAACCGCTCACCGCCGCCGCGCCGATACCCGTGGCTGAGCCGCTACAGGTATGCGCGTTTCCGTCGTAAGTGACCTCTGTGCAAGAAATGCTCAGGGCAGGCGTGGCTGGGTTGATGACAAAGGTTGCGCTGCCGGCGCCGCCGCCGCTGGTGTAATTCGGGTTCGTGGAGGTGAACGTGCATACCACGGGATAGCTGCCGGGGTTGGTCGGCGCCGTCGAGCTGCCGTTGTAGCTGTAGGTCCAGGCGCCGCTTACCGTTGCGCCGCCTATGCCCGCCGCGGCGCCTCCCGGAGCGCAGACCTGTGGAGAACCGCTATATGGGACGGCGTCACAAGTGCAGCTCAGGCTGGGCGTGGCTTTATTGATGACCAAGCTGCCGCTGGCGGTGCCGCCGCTGGCGTAATTCGTGTCGGCGCTGGTGAAGGTGCCCACTACGGGATAGCTGGCGGCGTTGGTGGGCGCGGTCGAGCTGCCGTTGTAGGTATAAGTCCACGTGCCGGTTACGGATGCTCCGGCCACGCCCGTGGCCGAGCCTCCGGGGCTGCAGGTCTGCGCGCTGCTGTTGAACGTGACCGAATTGCAGGTCACGGTCAGAGTCGGCGTAGCTGTGCCGATAACCAGGGAGCCGCTGGCCGTGCCGCCGCTGGCGTAATTGGTGTTCGTGCTGGTGAAGGTGCCCACTACGGGATAGCTGGCGGCGTTGGTGGGCGCGGTCGAGCTCCCGTTGTAGGTATAAGTCCACGTGCCGGTTACGGATGCTCCAGCCACGCCCGTGGCCGAACCGCTGCAGGAGTGCGCGTTACCGTCGTAGGCGACTTCCGTGCAAGTCAGGCTCAAAGTCGGCGTTGCCGGCGTGATATTGGCGCTCCCGGTAACCGAAGTAGAAGCCAGCGTGTAGTTCCCCGCCGCCGCACCGCCCAGGCTGGCGGTGGCGTTCACCGTAACGCCGTTGCCCGCGTTCGGGGAAACAAAGTTTCCCGTTGCCGAACATGTCACGCTGTCTGAGCCGAGCACGCCCGACAATGAGCAGCCGGTAATGGTTGCGCTGGTGGTGCCATCATAGGTCTTGTTGGAAACCGTGATGCCGCTAACGCTCACGGTGGCTTGGTTTACGCTGAAGGTCACGCTTGCCGGAGTCGCCGCCTGGTACTGGCTGTTGCCGGCCTGGGCCGCTTGCACAGTGACCGATCCGGCGCCCGTAATGGTCAGAGTGCTGCCGTTCACCGTCGCAGGACCGGAAAGCACCGTATAAGTGACCGTCAATCCTGAGCTGGCGCTGGCCGTGAGCGCAAACGGAGATACGCCATAGGTCTGCGTGCCCGGGTTGGGAAAGGTGATGGTCTGAGTCTGTAGCGTGGGCCCCGAATAGGTAACCGTAAACGCGGAAGAAGTCGAGGGAGCGTCGTTGGCGCCGTCGCCGCCAAAATTGGCAACAATGCTATTGGATCCAGGATTGAGTTGCGAACCCAAAACCTGCAGGGTGGCGGAAGCGGAGCACTCCTCGGTGCCGGCAGAACCGCTGCATGTCGAACTCAGCGTCGACGTACCCAGCAGCGTGCCCCCGGTACTGCCAAGATAGAAGCTGACAATGCCTGCCGGGGCCACCTGGCCGCCTCTCCCCGTGGCCACTACCGACGCGGTCAACGTGGTAGTGCCCGTGGCGGAAGTAACGGTGGAGGGGCTGGCCGAAAGCGAAGTGGTGGAGGGAAAGCTGACGCCGATGTTCCAACCCATTACCAGGTTATAAACATTAGCACTGCCCAGGCCGGTCGCCAGATCGTATCCTGCGGCCGTCTGATAAGCCAGGGTGCTGGTATGGTTGCCAACGGCGCTGAGACCGTAGCTGTAATACGAGGACGTTCTATAGCAGTTTGTTACGTCCAAATAAACGCACGGCTGAACGATGTCGCTGGTAATGGTCCCGCCCTGGAGACTGGGGGTATCGCCGGCAATGTCGCGGAAAATACAGTCACTGCCGACCCCCGCGCCCAAATGGGAGCCGGAGCAGTTGCTTAGGTTCGAGGTATTCGGACTTCCGGGAACGCCGTATTCGGTCGCAGCCAGATTGTATAAGGTATAGTTCGCCACTCCCTGGCGCGAGCCAGTCTGCTGGTTGACTAGCGCCATGATGCCGGCAATCTGCGGCGCCACGAATGAGGTGCCGCCGGCGCCCAGGCTAGAGAGGTTACTGCTGGTCGAAAAGTCGCAGTCGGAGGGGTAACCCGCATCCGTATCCGTATCACAATACGGCAGGAAGTGCCCCCACCAACCATTGGAGGCGAAAAACGAGAGGTCCGGCTCGTTGCGGTAAGCGGCGGAAGTTGCGGCATTGCCGAAGCCGTAAACGCCGCCCTGCCAAGTCGGAATGCTGTTGAATTGGCTGATCCCTCCGCCACCCCCGCCAGGGGCCACAATGTCATCATAGCTTGGGCCGGCCCAAGTGGAATTGCATACTTCCAGTGGGGTGTATTTAGAACCAAATGTTGTATTGCCGAACTCTTGCAAAACGCTTACAAACAGCGGATCCGCGCACGTAGAGTTCCAGGTAATTTCCGGGACATAGGACAGCGCCGAACTGTACCCCGCACCATTGCTGCTGCTCCACCACGTGCCCGCGCCTTCCTGAGTTGCATAGCCGTCGGACTGATAAAAATCGCTGAAGTCAGTGCCGCCGGCGGAGACGTCATAAGCCGTACTTGACATTGCGTTGGTAGATAGGTTGTTCGTGGCATAGGTGTAATCCTGATCGCAACTTAGGGAACCGGCATCCCCGGCGGAGACGACCGCGGTAATACCTTCCGCCGCCATCTGCTGCCACTGGTCGCTGTAGAAGACCGCTCCCCCAGCGCCGGCATCAGTCTCGCAATCGCCGTAGCTCAGGCTCGTCGCGACTACGGTTGAGGAAAGATAGTTCGCAACGTAGGATGCAGCCAGGTCGGTGCCATAACCACCGATGCTGCTGCCCGGTGAATTGCACGCCACGAAATCGACGATGGCATCAGGCGCAACCGCGCCCGCCCATTCCACGTCGAGCATTGCCTCGCTTTCCTCATCATCATCGCTGCTGTTCAGAATGCCGGGGGCGGTACATCCGTTTCCTGGCCCATAGAGCCAATTGATGCCACCCTGCGTGCTGTTGGGTGTCCCGGGATACTGCGTCAAGCCGAACTGCGACCGGAAATTGTCAACGTCGGACTGGTTTGTTGCCTCAGTCTCTTCCAAAACCGCTATGGTCGTTCCTGCGCCGGTGATTCCCGCCTGGTAAAGCGGATTGGCATTGTAGATCGTGTACCAGTCCTGCGGGCCAACGACGTAATAAGAATCGTCGAGGTCGGTCAACTCGGGCGCGGATTGTGGTCCGGAAACCTTTCGCCAGGCGCCTGTCTGCTTATCGCGCTGGAATACGCCCGCCGTGCGGTGCATAGGCTTGGCATGCCAGTCGTGCAATTGGCGGAAGCCGGCGATCACCGGCGCCAGCGCGGCCGGAACCTGGGGCTCCGTCAGCACGGCGATATGCGGCTGGCCGTTCACGTTCAGGCGGTGCAGCTCGGTGTGGAAAGCCGTGCGCAACTGGCCGGCAGTTCCGGAAATAACGAGGTGCGTGCGCCCCGGGGGCGCATCATCAATCGTAAAGCCCTTAGCGCGCAGCCAGCCGGTCAATTTGGCAAGGTCGTTCTCCGTAGGCCCGAAATTCCGGCCAAACTCCGCCGGGGTCAGCCATTGGTGATACTGCGGCGAATTCGGGTTGTGCAGTTGGTCGATGAGCGTGGCTGCGGCCTGATCCTGTTCGGGGCTGCGCCGGAGCAGCAGGAGCAAGTGTTCGACGGGCAGGCTATCCTCGACCACGCCCTGGTCGAAGCGCGCCTGGGCCAGAGGATGAATGTGGCCGGGAAGCGGCGCGAGCTTCGTCTCGTCAATCGGACCCACTACGCGGTCCTGCGCCGCCGGCAAAGGAACGGCTTGTGCGGCCGCCGGGAGGGGCGCCGCCAAAATGAATACGGCAATCAGGCAGAGCAGCAATGCCGGCAAGCCTGTGGCCGGCCTCCGAAAGGGCCTTATGGTCTTTCTGGCGCGGGCTATATCCCGGCGAGGTCTGCCGGGGAGGTTGCCGTTAAACCTGTGCCCAAGGCGCAAGCAGGACCGAATCAGCAGGAGCGACGAAGCTGGCACCATTAGCGTTCACCCACACGAGTCCAGGGTTCTTCCGGCGAACGGAAGCGGCGCTCTGCGCCGACAGCGCCCCGTGCCCCGCTCAGACGCGCACACCGGACAATTTTACCGCAAGGCCGCAGGCCTCGACCACATATCGAACAGCCCTTGGTACCTATGACGGTTACGAAAGGGGCTGGCCAGCAGCGGTCGCCGGTCTTCGGCTGTCGGCTGTCGGCCGTTGGCCAGAAACAGCACCAAGCAACGAGCAGCAAGCCGCATGGCCGCCGGCATTCAGCGGTCGGCGGTCAGCCAAAAGCCGGGCGGCAGGTTGGTCAACACTCGCACGATTGGCTGCCAGTCCTATCCGGCTTGGAGCTTGCGGCTTGGAGCTTGGCGCTTTTTATTAAGTTCTCAAAGAACGTCGGGGCGGTTCTTTCCCTGGGGAGAGCGCGGTTTCGCCATTGGTCCTGCAGCCACCGGCCCCTAGCAAGGTCATCAACCTTCTCATCGGTGGCCTGGCGGAAACCGCAAACGGTAAGGCGCCAAGTCAAGAGAACACACCTGTGCCTTACAAATCGGAAGCGAAAACCTGCATGCTTCCTCGGGTGCGAGTGAGTCCGGGCGACTGCGGCGCCCAATAACAATACTCGTTATATAACGAGACAATTACGTTGTCAAGAGGTCTTTCAGAAAAAATTTGCTGTCTTAGCCGGGCGGCGCGGCGGGGTGTACAGCCTTTGGGCTGCCGGCGGCAAAGCGGAGATTGCCGGCTCTGCTCCGGCGAGTCGTGATTTCCAATGGGAACGTCCCGTCTGGCGCGCGCAAGCCCCCAAGTCCCCGTCTGGCGGCCCTGCTTGAACACCCCGGCCGGGAGATACTGTGCCTGTGGTCCGCTACCGCCGGCAAAACGACACTCTGCCCGGCCTATGGCTTGGCATGCGGCGCCGCCAGCGCGCGTACCCGTTTCACCGACGCTTTGTCCTTGGCAAACAATGCGCTGTCCGGTTCCGTTCCGGCTTGTAGGTTCTGCGTCTGCCGCGTGATGTGAACGTACGATCCGTCCCGCAGCGGATGCAGCGTATCTTCCTTCATCACAAAGTAGTTATAGTCGGGCGCCAGCCATACGTGCCCAATCACCGTCTTGCTGCCGTCGGCATTCACCAGCGACACCGGCGCCACCACGCAAGAGACGCCGTTCACCGTGTCTCCTTGCAGGCGCGTGTGCGCCTCCATCGCCGCCAAATCCGCGCGCGTCTTGGGCGCCGCCGCCACCGCCGGCTGGTGCTTATCCACCGCCGAGCCGTGGGTGTAATCCAGGGCATACGTCCGGCCGCTGTTGCCCCGGTCCACCAACAGGGCGCTTACCGGCTGGTTGCTGCCGTCTTGCGCCAGGTTCTGCACCAATACCGAACCATCCGACTTCCGGTAATACTGCTGGCGCTGTTCCTGGTGGCTCAGCACCCGGCCTTTTGCCGAGACCGTCTCCAACGTCGTCGTCTGGGAACTGCTCACCGGCACCCACTGCCCGTAAGCCACGCCACAGGCCAGCACGGCCAGTCCTATTCCACAGCATGCGATTCGCATAGCATCCCTCTACTGCCCGCACTGGGCCGTTGAAGTGCCCACCGGACACGTAACACAGCCTTGCGGAACATACTCATAATCCCCGTATTCATTCCGCCAATAGATGTATTCCTGCCGGCACAAGCCGGAGGCGCACGTCGAATCCGGCACCACGATCTCTCCCATCAATTGCGGGGGCGGCCCGTAATAACAGGCGTTCCCCACCTCCAGCAGCAGGCAACTGATCATTACCAGAAACGCCAGGCATATTAGCGCGCGTTTTAACATAGCTCTTTGCCTCCCCGCTCTACTTACTGCGAAACTTTTCGCTCCGGCTCGTCCTTCCCGCCGCGAGCGCGCCCTTCCCCGCTTACTTAACCGGCGCCAGCACGCGAATCGTGTAAGGCGGATACTGCGCCTTGCCCATCCCGTGCTCCCCAATGTAGATATTGCCTTTAGCGTCCACCGCCACCCGGTAGCCCGCGTTCAACTTTGCCTGGGTTGCGGGGCAGCCGTCGCCCCAGGCATTGCGCCGCGCCGCACAAGGCAGCCCTACCGTCGGGTCGGGCCCCATGCCCCCGATCAGGCGCACCTGCTTTGCCGCCGGGTCGTAGACCCAGAGCGTGTCAAAACCCGCATCGGAGATATAAAGGTTCCCGGCGCTGTCGAACGCCAAACCCACCGGCTTATAAAGGCCAACTTGCAGCGCCGCATGCGCAAGTCCGTCATGCGGGATTGCCGTATAGGGATCGGGAGCGCCGCTGCCGGCGCCGGCCACGGTGGTAATTATGCCGTCCGGCGCTATCCTGCGCACCTTGCGGCAGCCGGCATCGGCAATATAGACATTGCCGGCCTTATCCACGGCTACGTCCTGCGGCAAGGTCAACCTCGCCAGGGTGGCTTTGCCGCCGTCGCCCGTGCATCCCGGCGAATCCGGCCCTAACCCCGCAATCGTGGTCATGACCACGCTTTCCCGGGCGCCCGCCGAGGGCGTGACCTTGCGGATGGCGTTGTTGCTCCGGTCCGCAATGTAGAGATTTCCTTTGGAATCGACGGCGATGCCCTCGGGGTTATGGAGGGCGGTGGGACTCCAGTCCACTTTCTTCTCCGCCTTCGTCCGCGCCCCGGCGTAGGTCGATATCTTGCCGGTAGCGGCGTCAACCCGCCGGATGGTGCTCGACCAGAAATCGGAAATGTAGATGTTTCCCGACATGTCCAGCGCCACCGCCCGCGGACTGCCAAACGTCGCCTGCGCCGCCTCGCAGCCGTCGCCGTTCTTTTCACAACCCGCCGGCAAGCCCGGCGCCCCAACCTTGTAAGTGCGCCCCACGCTTCCGGCAAACACGGTCATCTTGCCGGTAGCAATGTCCACGCGCCGGACAACGCTGTTCCCCTCGTCCGGCACATACAGGTGACCGGCCGCGTCCATAGCCAGGTGCCCCGGATGATACAGCTCTCCGGCTGCCACCAGGGTGCTGATGGTGTATTCCCGCGGCGGATTGGACTGTGCCTGCAATACCACTCCCGGCAAGAGCACTACCGCAGCCAGCAGGCACATCAGCTTGTGGCCTACTGCCCCAATTCCAATGCAATGGTCATAATTCCGCATATCACAACTCCCGCGCCCATGCGATCATCCGGAGAGCGATATCCTCGCGGCTGGTACCCGCGCAAGAAACCGCTACCGGCAACCGGTGGTCCGGCCTCATTCGTTTTCTGAAGACGCCCTATGAAGCAACAGCCGGATACCGGCCAATCCTGTGTTTGGTGACTGCCTGGGCCCTGTTTACCTGTGACCTTTGAGAAGCGCAGCCATCGTACTTCTGCTACCGGCGGGAAGTCAACCTGTTTTTTGGTCTTTGAACAATTAAATTGGACGGTGCCGGTCGAGAAGATGCCTTCGGAATGGTTCTTGCGCCCGCTACGCGGGCTGGGGCTTCTCGCCCCATCGCCCACCCCAGGCTTACGCCTAGGGCTACCATATGCCGCCCGCTACGCGGGCTTCGGCCTTGGCCGCGTCTTTTTTCCCGCGCCCCGCTGAGCGGGCGCAGTGCTACATTGTCCCTTTTTGTGCGGACGTGGACGTCCGCACGACAGCCGGCCTCCACCCCAACAAGCCCAATTCGGGCTTGTTGGGGACCCCGGTCTGGAGACCGGCACTTCCGCCTTGGCGAACGCTTACGCGATGGCGCCGAAAACTTCATGAATAATCCACGCTACGGCGCGGCAATCTGGAAGCGCAGCACCGATTGTGCGATGCGGTACTGGTACCTGGCGGCCACAAACTGAATCTGCGCTTCAGTTTGTTGAAGCTGCGCCTGGCTGAGTTCCACGATGGAACTGAGCCCGAGGGTGTAGCGGGTCTCCGAGAGCTCAACCGTCAAGTTCGCCTCGTCGACAAACTGCTGCGTCACGCTGATGCGGCGATAGGCCGTTAGGGTGTTCAGCCAACTGGTGCGGACGTCGTTGGCAATGCGGTCTTTCAAATCGCGTAGTTGTTCGTTGGAGGCCTGCGCCCGCAGCGCCGCCTCCCTGGACCTCGCCGGATAAAGAAATCCGTTGAAGATAGGTATATTGACGTTGACTCCGGCGGCGCCATACCAGGTGGTAAACGGCTGCACGCCGTTCACGGTGCCGCTGTACGGCGTTCGTCCGACGGCGCCGAGCGCGTCAACCGTGGGCAACAGAAGATCGCGCTCGGCCTTTTGAAAGTGCTGCGCGGCGCGATACTCATATTCCTGAGCGGCAATCTCCGGCCGGTTGCTGTAGGCCTGGTCCACAAGCTGGCTCACCGCATCTGGCGGCGGCTCCAGCATGGTATCGATTTCCACCAAGTCCAACGCCTGTTGCGTGGGATAGCCCAGGACTTCCGACAGCACGGAGAGTGCGGCCTGGTAATTGTTCTGCGCGTCCAGCAGCAGGAGCCGGGCCTGCGCCAGGTTCGCATCCGCGAAGCTGACGTCGAGTTGCGAGCGCAACTTATTCTGGTATAGGGCGGTGATCTGATCGGCGACAAGCTGGCGGGCCGCCACGGTTTGTTCGGCGACCTTCTGCACGGCCTGCGTTTGCAGCACGTTGTAGAAGGCCTGGTCCACGGCGAGCTTGATTTCGCCGGCGGTGGCAAGGGCGTTCATGTCCGCCGCCTTGGCGCGCAACGCGGCGGCGCCGGCCAGGTTGCTGGTGCGTCCAAAGTCGGTAATCAATTGGGCAAGGGTGGCGCCGCCGGCGGCGCGCTCATAGACCGTCGGGTTGTTCAGATAGCCGGCCGCGATCCGGCTGCCTTCATTCGCCCCGACCGCGGTCAGGCTGCCATAGACGGTGGGATAGTAGGCGGCCCGTTGCTCCCGCGTCACCTGTCCCGAGGCCAGCGCGAGCAGATGGGAAACGGAGACTTGCGGATTATTCTTGAGCGCCAGGGCTTCCGCCTCCTGCACGGTCAAGCGCCGGGGCGCGCCGGAGCTGGGCAACTGCGTCTGGGCTTGTCCCGGCATGGGCGAGGACTGGGCGGGTGCTGGCGGGGCCGGCGCCGCGTTTGCGGAGCCGTTCGCGGCGGATGCGACGGAAGACGCCGTCTGCGCTGCCAGGGCAATGCCGGGCAACACCGCGAGCAAAGCCAGCCGGAGGATCTTGCTGCTCACGCCTGTACCTCCTCAGGCGGCCGTTCTTCTTTGCGGTGGATCAGCAAATACACGGCCGGCACCAGGAACACGGTAACGACCACCGACACCGACAAGCCTCCAATGATCGCGCGCGCCAGCGGCGCATACTGTTCGCTCCCCGCTTCCAAAGCCAGGGCCATGGGAAGCAGCCCCAGAATGGTGGCCAATGAAGTCATCAGGATAGGCCGCAGCCGCACCTGGCACGCCAGCGCCACCGCCTTCCCAATGGGCATTCCCGCCTGGCGGTAGTTGCGGGTCACGTCAACGATAAGGATGCTGTTCGAGACCACGATTCCCGTCATCATGATGAGGCCCATCAGCGACATGATGTTCAGCGTGGTCCCGGTCATCAGCAGGGTGACGATGACTCCGGTAATGCCCGGCGGAAGCGCCAGCAGAATGATGAACGGATCGACGAACGAGGCAAATTGCGCCATGAGGATCAGATATACCAGCACCACCGCCAGCAACAGTCCGGCGCCGAAACTCTTAAAGGACTGCTGCATCGCGACTACCGACCCGCGTACTTCGACGCGGACATTGGGCGGAAGCTTGGTGTCTTGGATAATGCCCGCGACCTCGCGGGCAACGCCGCCCAGGGCTTCGCCCTTCGGGGCGACGTAAACGTCGATAACGCGGAAGAGCTGGTAGTGATCGACCTCGGTGGGAGTGTTGATCATCTTGATATCGGCGACGTTCTCCAGCATGGTGGGGTTGCCGTTGGTTTTGGCTTTGAGCGGAATCTGCTTGAAGTCCTCCAAGGTCATCGCGCCAATCTGCCGGTTGGTGTATTGCACGGTGAGGAAGTAATTGTTGCCGCTGAGCGGATCGACCCAGTAACCGGGCGCGATCATGCTGTTGGAGTTCAGGGCGGTGGTAACGTTGCGCACCACGTCGCTGGCGGTCAAGCCCAAGCGCGCGGCCATCTCGCGGCGGACGTCGAGTTCGATGCCGGGATAGTCGAGGTCCTGGGGAATGAGCACGTCGTTCACGTCGCGCAACCTGCGGACGCGATTGGCAATCTTCGCCGCCACGCCGTAAGCGGCGTCCTGATCGTTGCCCGTCACCTCGACCGCGATCGGCGCCGGCATTCCGGCGTTGACGATAGCATCCACCAGGCCTCCCGTCTGGAAGTAGGTGGAAAGCTCGGGCAAGTCCGCGGCGAGCGCTTGGCGCACGCGGGCCATGCAGGCAAAGGTGGAAAGCTTGTGCTCGGGATTGAGGCTGACCTGCACGAAGGCCGTGTGCTGCGCGCTGTTGCTGGTGTAAATGGCCGACAGGTCGGCATTCACGCCGATGTTGGATACGATCATCTTCAAGTCGTCTTTCGGGATCACCTCACGAATGTCGTCCTCGACCCGCCCGATATATTCATTGGTCACCTCCAGCCGGGTGCCGGTGGGAGCTTTCACGTTGATGACGAATTGTCCGGGATCGGTGCGCGGGAAGAACGCGACCCCCAGCAGCGGAAACAGCGCCAGGCTGGCCGCGAAGCCGCCCATGATGACCAGAACCGTCCGGCCCGGACGCTGCAAGACTTTTCCCACAGCCTGGTCGTAGCGCATGAGCATCTGGTTGTACCGGCGATTGAAGTTGGAGACCAGGCGGCCGAAAATCGACAGTCGCGGGTGATGGCCGGCGGCGTGATCCGACTTGATGAAGCGCGCGCAAAACAGCGGCACCACCGACATGGCCACCAGATACGAGGCCGCCAGCGCCAGCACCACCGCCAGCGCCAGGGCCGTGAACAGGTACCGGCTGATGCCGAACAGAAACACCACCGGAAAGAAAACGATGGCGGTGGTAAAAGTCGCGGCCAGCACGGCAAGGGACACCTCCTCGCCACCGCGTTGGGCGGCCGCCAGCGCGTCCTCGCCTTCTTCCATGTGGCGGAAGATGTTTTCCAGAACGACAACGGAATTGTCGATCACCCGGGAAAGCACCAGGGCCAGGCCGCCCAGCACCATGGTATTGATGGTCCCGCCAAAGGCGTTCAGCAGCAGGAACGCGGCCAGCACCGACAGCGGGATAGAGAGCAGCACCGAGACCGTGCCGCGCAGCGAGCCCAGGAATATCAGCACCATGAATGCCGTCAGCAGCAAGCCAATGGCGATCTCGCGGATAACATTTTTGATGGCGGTCTTCACGTACTGTGACTGGTCGAAAACCACGGTGGCAATCAGGTTTTTGGGAACGTCGAGCAGATGGCTCACGCGGCCGCGCACGCCGTTGACGATGGCAATGGTGTTGCTGTTCCCGCCCTGGCGCAAAATCGGCAAATAGACCGATTTCTGGCCGTCCACGCGAACCACGTTGTACTGGATGGCGGCCGAATCTTCCGCGCGTCCCACATCGGCAAAACGCAGTACTCCATTGCCGATCGCTTTCAACGGCACGCGGTTCATCGCCCGGGTATTGGGGAATTGGCTGTTGCTGTAAATGTTGTAGTCGCGTGGACCGATGCGCACATCGCCGGCGGGGAGAATGGCGTTGGCGTCATTCACCGTCTGCACGACGTCCATGGGGCTGAGCTGCGCGGCCTGGAGCTTTACCGGATCCACGTAAAACTGGATCTGCCGGTACTTCCCTCCGAAGGGTTGCGGCACCGAGGCGCCGGGCACGTTGGCGATCTGGTTGCGGACATTGAACTGGCCCTGGTCGTGGAGCTGGGTTTCGTTGAGTCCCCGGCCTTTCAGCGTCACCAGACACACCGGCAGGCTCGAAGCATCGAATTTCAGCACCACCGGAGGCAGCGTCCCCTGCGGCAGCCGGCGCAGGTCCGCCATGGCCAGATTGGCGATCTCGCTGACCGCCGCGTCCGGATCGGTCCCCGGCTGAAAGTAGACCTTAATGAGACTTACACCGGTGAGCGAGCGCGATTCGATGTGATCGATATTGCTGCCCAGGGTGAAGAAGCGCTCGAAGGTATCGGTGATGTTGGCCTCGATCTGTTCGGGCGGCATGCCGTTGTAAAACGTGGCCACGACGACGACCGGTATTTTGATTTCGGGAAACAAATCCACCGGCATGCGCGCCGTGATTCCCACGCCCACCACGAGGACCATGAGGCAAAGCATAAGAATGAAGAACGGATAGCGCAGCGAAAACGTCGGCATCAGTTACTCCGTCTCTCCGCTCATCATCAACGGCGCGCTCAGTTTGGGCCGCACGAGCTGGCCCGCCTGGTAACTCTCCAGGTTGCCGATAATGACCAGTTCTCCGGGGGCCAGGCCGGAAAGCACCGCCACATTATTCGCGTCCTCCGCCCCGGTGCGGATCTCTCTGCGCTGAACGCGGTTCCGGGCGTCGACCACCAGCACTGTAGTTTGGTCCTGGCCGCGCCGCAGGGCGGTGGCCGGAATGGTCAGCGCGTCCGCTTGGCTCCCCACCAGCAGGGTTACCTCCGCATACATCCCGGGTTGCAAATGGTAGTTGGGATTGGGCACGTCGATTTCCACTTGCATGGTTCGGGTGGACATATCGAGAGCATCGGTAAAGCGCGCCACCTTGCCGGTGAAGCGCTCGCCGGTAGCCTGCACGCGCACATCGGCCGGATCGCCCAATCGGACTTTGGCGGCGAGCGATTCCGGAACGGGAATGCGCAAGCGGAGCACATCGATCTCGGCCACGGTCACGACGGGCAGGCCGCTGGTATTGGAAGTTCCGGCCTGAACCAGGGCGCCGGTATCGGAGAACCGCCAGGTCACCACGCCGTCGTAAGGCGCCGTGATGTTGGCGTAGCTGCGCAGCGCGGCATAGTGCTGGAGGTCGGCTTTCGCCACTTCGAGCTGCTGCCGCGCCGCTGCCAGTGCGGACTTGGCCGCCTCGACCTGCGCCTGAGAGGCGCGGTCCCTGGCGGTGGCGTCATCGAGCTCCTGTTGCGCAATCAAGCCGGGCCGCGCTTTGCCGGTATCGGTCAGCCTCACCGCGTTGGCGTGCAGGGCGACGTTATCGGCTTGCGCCCGCGCTACGTCACTCTGCGCCCGCTGGATCTCTTCTTCCGCGTGGTGCACCGCCGCCGTAGCCTCATCGACCTGGGCGACCAGTTCGGGAATCTCCAGCACCGCCAGCACCTGGCCCCGGCGTACGCGGTCCCCGATATCGACGTAGATATTGCGAATATAGCCCGCCACCTTGGCGTGCAGGTCGACGTTCTGGTAGGGGAGGAATTGTCCCGCTATAGACAGGGAATTGGCCAGCGTCTGGCGTTTCGCGGGAGCCACCGCCGCATACGGAGCAGGCTCGAGATCTGCGCCCAGCGCACCGGCATCCTTGGGCGCACCGGCACGCGCTCGCTTTACGATGATCCCCGCGGCCACGAGAGACACACATACGGCCCCTAACACAAGGGCCTTGTGCCGCTGGAAAACGTGCATGAATTTCCTCGCTTCAACTGAAGCGGAACATTATGTTGTGATTCTGCTCCACCTCAGTTGGTTGGCCAGCTAGAAAGCCGGAGACCAGGACAATGATCAGAAACAGGCAAGAAAAAGCCGGGCATAGAACGGCGGCGGCCGCAGAAACCGATAGAGGTGGCGCACCGCAAGATGGCGGGGACGCGGCGGAGGGGACCCCCCTTGCCGGCGGCGCTCCTGCTGCAGACCCAGCGCGCCGGGGAAAAAGACCGCCAGCCACAACAGCGCGCGGGAGACTGAGCCGGCGGACCGCACTTCCATTTTCTGGCCGTCAGACCACAGCTTAGAGCCTGTGGAAACCGTCACCTTTCCCGGCGCGCCGCTGTATCCCGCAGTCTTCGCCTGCCATGCGAAAAAGAGCACCAAGGCGCACAGCCCCAACAACGGCGCGTATCGTGATCTCTTGTTCTGCATAGGTCGAAAATTAGCTGCGGCCAACCACTAGAGCCCAAAGATTAGATACGTGCGAACCCCGAATCGGTGAGCAATTTGTCCCGGGAAAGTTTGGGCTCTGATTTCATGAGGTTAGAGAATGTTTGCCTGGGGCCGGGGCTGGTTCCGGGACCAGGCAGGCGGCCGGATGGTTCTTGCCAACGATTCACCCGGGCCGAGGCCCGGGTGAATCGTTCTGAGCAGGTTGAGGAGTTACGGCAAGTAGTAACGGAAAGAGGTGTAAACCTGGTTATCATTGCCCTTCGGGGCTCCGCCGGTGGCTTCCCACAGGGCGCGCTTGCTATAGGAATACTGCATGCCCCACTGTACGGTCCCGCTCGAGCCCTTCCAGAACCGGTACCAGAACCCCGGAGTAAACTCCCAGGCGTAGCGCGTCTGGTTAGGGCAGGAGGGCGCACCTCCTCCGGCGGTTTGCTCGACTGAGCAATTCGTATTGTTCAACAGCGGAGATCCGTATCCGACACTGCTGGTGGCGCCGGTCACGATGTAGTTTCGATCGTAATATTCCTCACCGCCATAAGCATAGATGTCCAGGTGCTTTCCGGCATGAATTTCAGGACCGGCCAGCATATGGTAGCTGCGAATCGCCGCCAGCTCGGCATTGTCGTTGGCGGCCGGACGCAAGGTTACGTCAATGCCGCCGCCCGAACCATAACGCCCGATCCCGCTTCCGGCAAGTCCTTCGGCGATAAGGTCAAGTTTCGACTTGACGATGGGCGCAATCAGGCCAAAGCCGCCGCCGCCGGCAAGAGTGGTGTTGTTCTGGCCGTTGAAACGGTCACGAAACGCCCGTTCTATACCTTTAATCTCGAAATGGATCCGATGGTCATAGGTGATTTTGGCAATCACGTCCGGCGCCAGGTTCGTCGAGACACCGTTCGCGCTGGTGGTGCAAAAAGCTGAGACACTGGTGGGCGTGCCATTCACTGAGACAAAGCCCGAGCAGGACGAATAATTCAAGACGAAGTTGCCATTCGGCGACTGCGCGTTCGGGCTGCCGTTGAGGCCGAAGACCGGGGGCGTACTGCCGGTAGTGGGAGCGATGGTGATCCCTTGGGCATTCACGACGGTCGAGGGATTCTCCACCGCCACGGCCGCCGAGAATTCCTTGGAGAATTTCTTGGTCAGGCGGAAGCTGGGTTGGCGCGCCCAGTCATAGCCGATTACGTACTGGGCATTGATGGTGAGCGGAACGAACTCGGCGCGGTTGGCGATGCCCGAGCGGCTCAGGGTCAGCAGGCTCCACTGCTGTCCGGCCGAAAGCGTCCATCCGCTCTTGAACTGGGCGGAAGCCCAAAGTTGGCGCTGGCGCAGATTGAAGCTGTTGCTCTGGTTTTCATTGGCGGTCGGCGCCGCGCCCAGGAAGTCCATTTCGTAATAGCCCGTAGCTTTTACGTCGTGCACCGTGCCTTCGGCCAGCAGCGACAACCGCGACTGGCGCGCATCAAACCGGAATTCGGTCATTTGCGCGTTCGTCGTGCCGGAAAGGGGGATGTTGTAATCCCCGGAAGCGCTGTTCACGCTGGCATTCTCGTTGTGGGTGCGAAAGAGGCCCGCAGCTTCGATGAAGCCCCCGGGCGTGATGGTAATTCCCCGAAAATGAATCTGCGCGGGGCTCTCCAGATCGCTGACGCGCTTTTGCGTTTGCTCAACGGCGGAGGCGGCGCTGGTGGCCGTGGTTTTCAAGTCCGCCACGGTGGACTGCAGGCTGCTGACGGCGTCGGTATTCTGCGCGCTGGCGGTGCTCGACGCTTGCGCCTTGCTTTGCACGTCGGAAACCGCGCTTTGCACCTGCTGAAGCTGTTGCTGGGTTTGCTGCAGATCCTGGTCACGCTGGTGAAGCTGCTGCTGCAGGTCCTGGATCTGCTTTTGCTGTTCCGCCAGCGCTTGTTTCATTTCTTGGATTTCTGCGGAGACGCTCTTGGCGGCGGGCTTGGCTTTCCGAGGTTTCGGCTTATCCGGGTCCGCCGCTTGCGCCGCAACCAGGCTCCCTGTTAAGAACATCGCCGAGAGCAGAAGTATTGACAGTCTCTTCATCATTTCGATCGTTTTCTCCTCTGTAAATGCCTTGGGCTGGGTTCATCCTATGGGGGGTTTGTTAACGGCTGGTGAATGCCAGGTTAACAGGAGATTAAAGGCTTGAAGCAGAGACGGAACCGGCTCTTGGCGCTTCCCGGCGGACTCCACCGCCGGATACCGATCTCTCCGGCCACGTCTTCAGGCGCCAACGGCGCTATGGCACCTTCACCGGTGCGCTGACGCTGCCCATGCGGCCCGTGAGGTCGTCCCGCGCGACAAAGCGGACCCTATAGTCCCCGGGAGGAAGATCGATTGAATACTCGAAGATGGCGGGGTGCGCCCGCAATTGAGAGAGGGCCTCGGGAGTGAGGCGCTGATCGATCTTTTGCGCGAACTGGCCGGCGACCTTGCCCGCGTCATCGCGCGCCACGGCTAAGAACTCCAGGCGCATACGGTTCCCGTCGGTTTCATCAATGGCTTCCGCCCCCGCCGGCAGAGCAATCTGGAATTTTCTCGTCTGTTTGGGGCTGCCGGGGGCCGGGGCCGTCTCGGCCCATCGCACCGACACGGGCAAGGCGGTGAAGTCGATGGGGGAGTTTAGCGCCCCGCGCAGGTCAGCTTCCCGGCGGGCATCCGGCGAGAGGGCGGGACCCACGAAGAAACCACTCCGCGCGCTCACCAAGGTTCCGGGGCGGATGACTTGCACTTGCAACTTTTGCCAGCCCGGCTTCGTCTTCTTGTCCAGATAGTAACCAATCAAATAATAGGAACCCGAAATTTCGGCGGCTTTCCGGACAGCGCCGGCGAGGTCATTGGTGTTGTAAAAGGCCCGGCCTCCGGTCATGCCCGCGAACATATCCATGGTGGCGTGGGTGTCATAATACGCGTCGATCTGCCGGCCTCTCATCAGGTCTGCGGCTTGCGGTGACGTTCCGCCGCTAATGGGATTGCGCGGCGTCGCCATATCAGCGCCGACGAAGCCGGCATTGATCAAACCCTGCACGTCAATGGGATACACGGCTATGTTGGCCTGGATCAGAGCCTGCCAAGCCGCCTCATAGCCGGGCAGCACGTCTTCGATAGTGGACAAATCGCCGCTCAGCGTGAAGGGAAATCCTGAGGTCATCCACAACAGCTCCTTGCGTCCCGGCACGCCGGTATATGCATCCGCGATTTGCTGAAAGGCGCTTAGCGTGTCCTGAACCGCAATCCAGCCCTGCTCGCTCGCCTCGACCTGCGATTTCTCGCCCATGCGCCGCGCCATTTCAGTTTGCCAGTCGGTCAGGGCCGCAACCTCAGCTTGGGCCTCCCAGGTGATGGCTTCGGCTTCGTCTGCTTGAATGTTGGCGACGGTGTTGCTCCGGGGACGCACTCGCCTCAGCGCCGCCAGCAGCACGCTGGAATCGGTGGTGAAGTCGTGCAAGACTTTGATCCGGCCTCCCTGCCCAACGCTGACCAAGGAGACCAGTTCATTCGGAGCAATGCCTTTCCCCACGGCTTGCAGGAGTTCTGCGCGCGCGTAACTCTGGTCCATGAGCGCGGTGTTGATGGCATCTACGGCCAAAATAACCAGCCGCTGGGGAGACTGCGGTTCCAACTGGTTGGTGAAAATTTCCGGAGGCTGGGGCAATCGTCTGACCGGACCGGATGAGGCCGCCCGAAATTCCTGCAAATGGTCAATGCGTTGCGGCTTACCATTCTGCTTGACGACAAAATCTTCCTTATTTAGCCCGGGAAAATGAATGCCGTAAGTGTCGGTCACCACCACGGGAACGGTTACATAACTCGATTGCGAACGAAACGTGGCCGTGCCCGGCGGGCGCGCAGCATCCGCCTCGGGAGCAGGAGACGCCGAATTTTGCTGCTCGGAAGGCGGGGCCGCCGGGGTCTGCGGCTGCGCGGACAACGAAGGCAGGACCATCAGGAAGAGAATGAAAACCATAGTTGCTTCGCACAACGCCAACCTGTGATTTCTGTGCATGCCGCCTCCTTTGCCGGAACTGCAATACACATCCGTTCCTATACTTGGATGACTTCTCCCGGCAGAAGTAATGTCCTCTCGATCGTGGCTAAAGCCCCTTTTCGGACGCGGGTGACGCCACTCCCGCTGAGAGTTTGTGACTTTTTTGACTTTGGTCGTGAGGCGATATTGCAACAAAGGACTTAAGTGCCGAAAATGCCTCAAAATTCAATGAAGTCACAGCCTCTGAGCGGGACCGGCGCTTCCACCGTCAAATCGGATATTACTTATACAGCCACCAATAAAACAGCGTCTTAAAAAGGTAAGGACTTGTAGTTCCAATGAGATATGGCCCCCGGCGCCAAGTGGGGGAACATCCTAGTGAGGAAGAATAAACTCCACCCCGCGATCATCGTTAACTTGCTGCGTGGCCGCAAGGTCCAAATCGCTCAGTGGAATTCTCCGCGGACCCGAATTTGAAAAGTTCAAAATCTGGCCGCCGACAATGGCGTAGTTGTGAACTTCGAGCTGATGGCCGTCCCGGAACACCAGGACTGTTGCCTCCTCCTGAGCGGCGGGCGCCGGCGGATCGGCTTGCGGCGGGGCCGGGCTGGGGCGATCGGCCGCGGAATCCGGCGGAGCGGGAACCGGAGCGTCACTCGTAGCCGGCGGTGGCGGGTCGCCGGCCGAAGGATCGGTATTCGCCGAATTATCCCCGCCAGCCGGGTCCGGAATCGTTGGATAAAGCAACGGGTACGCCGGGGCTGGCATGTAGTAAGGCATGAAATACGGCACCGCGAACTGCACTACCCCGGTTCTAAATCCCCTGTTCCCCAAGGGATGCAGCCCCCCCAAGCGCTGATTTTGCGAGGTATTAGGGTAGTAAGGCGAAGAAAACTCAGGCTCCAGCGCTACTTCCCCGCCGTACGGTCCCAAGGGTCCCATGGACGTGACACTGGGTGGAGGCATGTTGGAAAGCCCCGTGCCGGGCCGCATGGACGTTACGGATGGCGGGGTGCCATGAAGCTGACCATAGCACGGCCCCACGACCAGCACCAATACCGCGATTGAGAGCAGGCGCCGCACAGCCATATGATACATCCGTTCCCGCAACCGGCAACAAATAATAAACTGCACGCTCCAGTCCGAAAATCCGTCTCTCAGCCTGTTGCGGGCTCTCTACGGATTGAGAACCCGCACGCCGCCGGAATGTTGCCCTAATTCTTGTCCCCGTCCCCGGTTCTCCCCGTCACCTGCCTGCAGTTCATGTGTGCCGGAACAAGCCGCTCAGGCTGAAATAGGCATGGACCACTAGAGCGGCCAGCACCACCCCAAGCGTTAGCGCGGCCTGGCGAGTCTCCAAAAGGTCGGCCCAGATACCGCCGGCAAAAACGAACAGAAATGGCAGGGCCGAGACCAGGAACGTGAATCCGCCGGCGTGAGGAAACAAAAGGCCCAACAAAATCAGACCCGCCGCAACCGTGAATGGCGCCAAATTGCCGAATCCCCGGGCGCGCGGCCAGGCAGCCAACGTCAAAACACCCAGCCCCAGCAGCAACACAAATCCCGGGCTATTGCGCAACAGCAATGCTCCCACGGCGCGCCAGACGGAAGCGGAAGCGAGCAACCGCAAGGTGACATCCCCGGAGTCCAGGGCGGCGGCAAGCAGCGCGGCCGGGTGAAAACCGCAGATCGCCAGGAAACTGGCGGTCCCGGCGCCCACTGCCACGGCCACGATGGCCAGTACTGCGCGGCGGCGGCCGGGCGCCAGGTACAACATAAAGCCCAGACCAAAGATGACCGCAATCACCGACCAGAATTGCGCGGCCGCACCCACGCCCATAGCCAGGCCAAGCAGCGCGATTCGTCTCCAGTTCCACCACAGGGCGCGCCGCGGAGCATAAAGCGTATGGGCAACCGCAATGGCCGTAAACACACTTCCGAAGATGCTCCAGGCCGCCGCGATTTCAGGTTGCACGCGGGCGCTGCGGAGGATCAGGCTGGGCGAAAAGGCATAGAGCGTGAGCGCTATGAACCCGCCGGCATTGCCGTAAAGGCGCCGGGCAACATACCAAATCGAGGCGCCCAGCAGCGCACCCACCAGCAAAAATGGAAATCGGCAAGCCCATGGCGCAGGCGAGGCAAGAGCGCCGGCGCGGGCCATAAGCGCCGTGGCCGGGGAGTTGCCGGCCGGCGTTAGCAGACCGGCGCCGGCGCTCGAAACTTGCGTGTAGGCCAGTTCGGATTCACTCAGCGGAGTTCGCAGAATCAGCCACAATACCTGAACACAGAACAGCAGGAGCAGCAGCGCGGCCCAAGCCTGCGCCCGGCCGAAATGCCCCGGGGCACTTCCCTCTTGGGTTCTCGGCATTTCTTTTGCGTCCTCTGCGCTCGGGTTCCAAAAACCGTTGTGTACAATCAGCAGCCGGGGTTAGCGCGTCAGGGATTCGAAATCCGCGGTATTCCGGCGCGGATGCCGGCGCCGTTCCCGCGCCGCTTCCACAAAAGCCCGGATCAGGGCCAGCGCCGCGGAATCGTCCAGCATGCGCTCCGGGTGCCATTGCACGGCGGTGACCCAATGACCGGGGGAGTCCCCTTCCATCGCCTCGATTACGTTGTCTTCCGCACTCCAGGCGGTCATCCGCAACCCGTCGCCGATCGCATCGGCGGCCTGATGATGGCTGGAGTTCACCCGTAATTCCAGGCCGGAGGTTATGGCTGCCAGCCGCGATTCGGGAGCGAGCACAACCCGGTGCCAAGGCGCGGATTCGGGAGTATCGTCGGAGTGTTGCACCGCCCCCTCCAGGTGTTGCACCAGAGTGCCGCTGCGCCAGACATTCAGCGACTGTAATCCAAAGCAGATGCCCAGCACCGGCTTGCGCATATTGTAGGCGTCCTGCAGCAGCAATTCGTCGGCATTTTCGCGGGCCGGGTCGGCTGGCGCGGTGTGGGGGCCGGCTGCGGCGCCATATTTCTCAGGATCGATATCCGCCGGACTGCCCGGCAACAGCACGCCCGCACAGGTAGTAGCCAGGCGCGCAATGCCGTGATGGTCAAGGTCGAGAGCAATGGTCACCGGCTCTCCGCCCGCAAGTTCCACCGCGAGGCAGTATTGCGGCAGCGCTTTGGCGTTGAATTCCGAATCCCTCGCGTGCGGGTACGGAATGGCAATGCGGGGCGGCATGTTTTCAGTTTAACTCCACAGAACCGTCCCCCGTCTCCCGTCTCCCGTCCCCCGTCTCCCGCAAGCACCGTCCACGGAACTGTCTCCCGTCCCCGGTCTCGCGTCTCCCGCCAGCAACCGTCTACGGAACCGTCTCCGGTCTCCCGTCCCCCGACCCCCGCAAGCGACCGTCCACGGATTCGTCTCCCGTCTCCGGTCTCCCGTCCCCCGCCAACCGCCGTAAAGCCTACACGGCTATTCTGGTCACTGCTCATAACGAATGGCCTCGGTGGTGATTTGAAACGCTGTAATAACGGTTGTGCCGCCGGTGGAGGTGTTCCCGCTGCTGGCGGGAGACGGGAGACGGTACTTCAATTGGCTGCGGCCGCCGCCTTGCGCGGGTCGGACACCCGCGAATGGGCGTAGTACAGGTCCTCTACGGCGCGCTGCACGCAGTCACTGAGGGCATCGATATCCCCCAACCCGAGGCCGGCGGTGGAAATCGGCTCGCCAATCAGCAGGTCGATGCGCCCGGGCCGGAGGTGCGCGTGCTCCGGCGGCAGAATCTCGTACGTTCCAGCAATAGCCGTAGGAACAATCTCAGCCTGTGCCTTAATGGCGAGATAGAAAGCCCCGCTCATGAACTTTTGTATTTGCCCATTCCGCGAGCGTCCGCCTTCCGGGAAGATGACCAGCGGCATGCCCTTTTGCAGGGTTTCGACCGCCTTCCGCAAGCTGCTTACCGCGGTCGAGCGTTTGGACGGATCAATCGCCAGTTGGCCGGAGCGGCGCAGGTGCCATCCCAGAAACGGATAGCGGAACCACTCCTGCTTGGCCATGATGCGGAACTGGCCGGGTATATGCGCGTACAGGAGGGGAATGTCCAGAGACGAGACGTGATTGGCCGCGTACACCCGGGGCTTGCCGCAGACCAGCCTTTCCGCGCCGCTCACTTGGACGCTCGAAAGACTGGTCTTGAGTATGAGCCATGACCAGACCCGCGCGCATTGGTGTTGAATGCGCCCGCGGCGGTCGGCGAACGAAACCAAGAGGGAGCAGGCGCCGAGCACGATCGTATAAAGACAGATCAGAGGGCCGAGCACAAAAATCGAGCGGCACCAACTGACGGCATTCCCGAAACGCGAGGGAGTTGGCTTGTTCCCGTACTCGGGACGCTGCGCGCCGGCCGGCCCGTATGCCGGGAGCAGACTCATGCCACCGCCCTCCGGGCGCGTAGCGCCGCCATCGCTTCGCCCACCACGTAAATGGAACCGGTGATCACCACCACCCCCCCCCCCCCCGCCCGGGAGAAAGCGCGTTCCAGGCCCGCGGCCACCGAAGGTTCCGCTTCCATAGTGCCGCCCAGTCCGCCGGCCAAGTCCCGAATTTCTTCAGGAGTGGCGGACCGCGGGGTGTCCGCGCGCGTGACAATCGCCTGCCACGCCAACGGAAACAGAATGGAAACGATCTCGCGGATGGCCTTGTCGCGCATGGTCCCGAACAACAGGACCAGTCCCTCCGGCGCCCGTCCGGTCTCCGCGTTGAGGTAACGGTCTGAAAGTGCAGCCCGCAAGGCCCAGGCCCCGGCGGGATTATGAGCCACGTCGAGGACAATCTCCGGGAGGCCGGCTGCGGGGTTCGCCGCCAGGACTTCGAAGCGCCCCGGCCAGTGGGTTTGGCGAATGCCGCGGGCCACATCCTGGGGCGACAGATTCCAACCCAGGCGGCTCATTTGCCCGGCGGCGGCGATGGCCAGAGCCAGGTTGCGCCATTGGTGCCGCCCGGCCAGCGGCGAATCCACTTCGATCCGCTCTCCCAGGACCTCGAGGGGATAGCAGGTACGCTCCCGCGGCATAGCCCCGGGGCAGAGCGGGGGCACGAACGGGGCCGCGCTGATTGCCTCTGCGCCGCACTCCAGCACCGTCTTGCCGATCACTTCATTGGCTTCCGGATGCTGCGGCAGCGTAATCACAATTCCGCCGGGCCGAATGATGCCGGCCTTCTCGCGCGCGATTTCGCTAATGGTATGGCCGAGGAACTTTTCATGATCGAGCGCGATATCGGTAATGACCGCCAGCAGCGGCTCCACCACATTCGTGGCATCCAAACGCCCGCCCATGCCCACTTCCAGCACGCCCACGGCAATGCCCCGCCCGGCAAAGTGGGTGAATGCCATGGCGGTAAGCGTCTCGAAGAAACTGGGATGCCACGGCAGCTTGCCCGCGGTAATCAATTGCCGGACCACCGCCTCCACCCGGTCATAGACGGCGGCGAATTCCTCATCGCCAATCTCCTCGCCGTCCACGCGAATGCGCTCGTTGACCCGCAACAGGTGCGGCGAAGTGTAAAGGCCGCAACGGTGCCCGGCCGCGCGCAGAATCGAGGCCAAGGTAGCGGCGGTTGAGCCTTTGCCATTCGTTCCCGCCACCAGCACGGCGGCAAACCGCCGCTCGGGATGATCCAGCGCCTGCAACAGAACCCGCACCAGCTCCAGATCGAACTTGCGGCCGGAACTCCTGCCCAGTTCGAAGCCGAGCTGATGAAGCTGTTCGACAGCGGAACGGTAACCGGTCATGATCGGCCCTTGGCGTGCGGCCTTCCGCCGGCGGCCGGCAATCCCGCAGTTCGTAATTCGCCGCCGGCCGCCCGGTAAGGCCTAATCAAGATTACAGGAATGAACGTGGAGTATGCCAAGGGCGCAGGTTGGCGGCCTCCCGGTAGCGCCGGACCTCGCCGGCCATCAAGATCACCAGAGTTACCACCAGCGTGACGCCGGCCATCGGCAAGGCCACGTGGGTATAGGAATGGGCAAGGTTGATTTTGCCCCCGAAAAACCGGTCTGCCAAGGCGATTCCGGCAATGCCCAAAAACAGACCCACGGTAAACGCCAGCAACGCACTGAGCCCCGCAATCACGATGACCCGCACCAGGAGCGCCAGAACACTGGGCTTACGCGCTTGGTTCATGGTCATATAGATTCAGAAAACCGGGTGGGGAACAAGAAAAACCTTAGCGCGAACCATACGCTGTTCCTTTTCACCGCAGCACATTGAGCGCCTCGCGAAACAAGCCGTCGAAGGACTCCCTTCCGCCGCCGGCTTTGGCAGCCAAGGCCAGAGCCCTTTCCGCCGCGGAACGCTGGTAGCCCAGATTGAGCAACGCGGAAAGCACATCATCTTCGACCGGCGACACCGGCGAAGGCGCCGGGACGGTTCCCAGCTCTCCGAGTTTGTCCCGCAGCTCCACCACCATTCTTTCGGCTGTCTTCTTCCCCACCCCCGGAATCCGGGTGAGCCGCGCGAGGTCTCCGCCGCCAATAGCGGAAACCATTTCCGCCGTGGGCATGCCGCTCAGAATGGTAATTGCCAGCTTGGGACCAATCCCGCCGACCTGAATCAACCGCTCGAAGAGTTGCTTCTCCTCGGGCCGCAGAAAGCCAAACAAAGCCAGAGCATCTTCGCGGACATGGGTGTGGATATGCAGCGCAACCTCAACCCCGGCCGCCGGCAGACCGCTGAAGGTAGGCACGCTGATGGCCACATCATAGCCCACCCCGCCGGCTTCAATGATGGCTTGGTTAGGGCGCTTCGAAATCAATTTCCCGCGAAGATGCGCAATCATAGGTTTCTCGCGGCAGCGGACGCGAATGCTCACTCACCCCATGGCGCAATGCGCTGAGTCCTCCGCGTCCTCCAGGGTGAAAATCTGGTTACGGCCGGCGCTTGTAATACACGGCGAACTCGAATCCGGCATTAGGCGGGAACAGTTCCGCGATGGTGCGCAGGCGCTCGGCCAGCGCATGCGGCGCCAGCAGCGGATACTCGCGTTCCCGCAGATCGTAGTAGTCCACGTCGATATACGTGGCCAGCATGTAAATCGCAACCGCATCGGCGAAGGCTGCTTCCAGGTATTCGGCGCGCGCCTGCTCCGCATCGGGGCCGCCGCTGGCAGCAACTTTGCGCAGTTCGTGGGCGTCGAGGCTCGTCTCCCCGCGCACGCGGTCTTGAATCTGCCGGGCGGCCAAGTCGGCGAAGGTCTGCGCCACCCCGGCGCGCTCCACAAAGGCGTGGCCCACGTTGATAAAGAACTCGAAAGCGATGGAAAAACGGTCGTCCATCAAGCGCGTGGAGATGAACACGCACTCGGAATTGCCCAACTTCAGGTTGCGGTGGCAGACGGCGTTCTCACTTAGCTCCACGGCATAGCGCTCGGCAATGACCGTGTCTTCCCCCTGTCCCACGGTAAGCGGAACAAAGTAGTAAGCTTTGCGGTCCAGCGCACCGGCGACGGCCACCGGCACCGTGGCAATCATCCGCTCCAGATCTTTGGTGTTCAACATCAGATCGCCGAAAACGGCGTAACACACGCCATTGGACGCCTGCTGCACGGGAGTGCTACGCATGATTTCGGAAGGACTGTGGGTGACCGCCGGCGCCGGATCAGCCATGCGCTCAGTATAACAACAGCAAGCGTTGGCCGCTGGCCGGAAAGCAGGTATTGACCGGCAAGCCACGCGCCTCAGTGAAAGAGTGTGCCCAGAAAAGAACGAACGCGCCCCAACATCGTCTTCTTCGGCGCCGGCTGGGCGCTGGGCGGCTTTTGGGCCACGGGCCTGGGCGGCTTCTGGGCCACTTGCCCAGGCGGCGTTGCGGGTACGTAAAAAAGAACGGCCGGCACGCTTTGCAAGCGCAGGCGGGTGACCTGGGGCAGGGCAGGGGCTTCCGGCTTTGTGGCCCGGAAAACGAAAGGGGCATCCACGGAAATATGCACATCGTTGGGCGCGGTGGGCGGAAGCGGAGCGGTTATGGGTTCGTGCGCCGACGCGGCTGGGGGCGGCAGGATCGCCTCCGTCACTTGCTGGATGGCCGCCGACAGTTCGCCGGCCGCGCGCAGGGATGGCGGGGGAGAGGAACAGCCGCAATCGAGCGGCACCTCGCCGGAGGCATCCTTCACCGTACCGTTGCGAAACAGAACCTGTCCGCCCGGAGGGACCTGGTACACCCCATCACCCATGGTTTCATTCACTATGACCGAGGCGGTGTCGGAAGCCAGCGCCCGGATACAGGTATTACCGCGGTTATCGCTGGCAATGGCAAAGTGAAAGTCGCCGGGGCCAGGCAGCAATACCCGAAAATCCGGGGTGAGAATGGTGTCGGCGGTGCTGGTCAAGGTGTAGGCGGTCTCAATCGCGCCGCCGCCAACGGCCAGCATCAGACTGCGGCCATCCTGGGAGGCCGTGAGCGAAACCGACGAGTGCGGGCAGACGCGCACCTCCCCGCCCCGGCGCAAATGCACCGCCGCCGCCGACTCCCCCGCGGTAATCTCGGAGCCGCTTAGCACCTGCGTATTGCCCCCCGCCATTATCACCGCGCCTTTCACACTGGCGTCCGGGGCGGACAACTCGCCTATCGTTATCTGAGCGGATAGCGGACAACACAGAACAGCACTCAAAACGGCCAGGAGACTGGTGGAACGGCGGATCATGACAATGCCTGAAGGTTATCACAGCCCATTCAATTAAGAATAATGGACGCGGCGGGCAGGCGGGTGGGCAGTCCGGGATGCATGCCGGCTGGCTTAACGGTAGACAGGCACTAAGCCCGTTCGGCAAGAAATTCGTAACGATGGATGATGGCAGCCACCGCCGTTCCCGTCCCGCCGGTGTCGGCCTTTACGCGCAGCACCCGGCCAAAACACCGGACCCGGATGGGAGAGGTAAGCGTGATTTCCGGAGGCAAAGTCAGCGTGAACTGCAAGTCGGAATCGACCTCCAGCGGAGAATCCAGATAGAAACAGATGCCCCGCGAGCTGATATCGCGCGTAACCGCCGCTATCTCGCCCTTCTGCGGATGTTTCACCATGAGGGGTAACCGCAGCGAAAAGCGCCGCGTCGCTCGCTGTTCGACTTGAAGCCGCGCCATGTCACCTCTCCTTGCCGAATTCCAGTCCAGCATGGTTCCAGGGAGGCGCAAGTGTCAAGTGACAAAGCAAGTACCGGCAAACCAGCACATTGCCAATTACTGATTCTCCGGCTGGCGCCGGCGGCAAACCTGCCTCGAGGCGTGAACCATGTCAGGACAGGACTCCAATGGCGCCGCAGGTGCATCCAATGAACGGCAGTAGTAGACGCTGCGCGTTGGTCTTGGGACCGGGATTTCTCCGCCTATGGCAATGGGCCGCATCAACGACGGGACCGGCTTGAAGCTGCGATTTCGGAAACTTCGGCCCGCTCTCGGGGTTATACTTTTAAGGCAGATGTCGATCGCAAGCAGTACGCAACCCGTGAATGCCGCGGTCCCCCTTGATATTATGCCCACCCTGTTCGGCATGGGGTACGGCAACTATCAAGTGCAGCGCTCGAGTTTCGTGCTGTCGATTCTGCTCCACATTCTCGCGGCGATTCTGATATTTACCGGCGGCATTTACCTGGCGGCGCACCACAACGAGATCCAGCAGCAGGTGATGGCGGTGTTTCCGGCCGGGGGCGATATTCCCTTGCCTCCCGCTCCCCGCGAAGCCGGTGGCGGGGGTGGGGGCGGCGACCTGGACAAGCTGGCGGCGCCCAAAGGCTCGCCTCCGCGTTTTGCGGCCGAGCAATTGACGCCTCCGGCCATTGTCATCCGCAATCAGGCCCCTAAGCTTACGGCGGAGCCTACCGTACTCGGTCCGCCCCAGATCCGGTTGCCGCAACTTGGGCAGCTTGGCGATCCCCTGTCCAAGGTACTGGGCCCCGACAGCAATGGCTCCGGCGTTGGCGGAGGTATTGGCAGCGGCTCGGGGACCGGGGTCGGATCAGGACGCGGTGCGGGTGTAGGTCCGGGTTGGGGCGGCGGGATCGGCGGCGGCGCCTACCATGTGGGCGGGGGGGTCAGCGCTCCGCGCGTGATCTACGACCCCGATCCCGAATTCTCCGAGGAAGCGCGCAAGGCCAAGTATCAGGGCGTGGTGGTCTTAACCATCATCATCGGCACCGATGGCCGGGTGCAAGATGCCCGGGTCGCGCGCTCGCTGGGTATGGGACTGGACGAAAAGGCCATGGAAAAGGTGAAAGAATGGCGCTTTGAGCCCGCCACAAAAGATGGCCATCCCGTTCCCGTTGAGGTCAACGTCGAAGTGAGCTTCCATCTGTATTAGCCGCCTCTAGCTCTTCTTCCGCATTGCTCTTCCCAAAGGCGCCACCTTCTCCTTCGCCGTGCTCGCCCATTGAACGCCCTTATCGATCGCGTCGGAAGCCTGCTCACCCATATCTTCGATCGCGTCGCGCGCGTCTTCGTACTTTCGCCGCAAGCTGCGCCGCATCTGTCTTCCACTCTTCGGCGCGAACAACAGCCCCAGCAGCGCGCCCGCACCCAAGCCAATGAGCAAGAAGGTCACCGCCAATCCTACTGAACTGCGGCCGGATTCCTGGTAGTCCCCAATGCGCTCGTAATCCGTCATCGCCATTCCTCCCTTGGATCTTGCCGTCAAGCCGGAGCGACTATTGTACCTCACAATTTCCGTGCTGCTGCGGCGGCGCTTCCGCTACAATCTAGGGTTACGCCTGATTTTCCGCGCCCCGCGCCGCCGGTGGGGAGCAGGCTTCGCCTGCCAAGGGGCGCTCCGGCGGGCCCGGCTGGCAAGGGCTGGGGCCGGGGCGCCCGGTGGAGTGCGCGGAACCAGACTCAATGAGGAGAGAAGTTATTCATGGCAATTCCTGCAACCCAATTGCGCCCGGGAATGGTGATTAAGCATAACGGCGAGCTCTGCTCGGTGTTCAGCGTTGAGCACCGTACGCCCGGCAATCTGCGCGCCTTCATTCAAGCCAAGCTCCGGAATTTGCGTACCGGCGCTATGTTCGAGCACCGCTTCCGCTCTCCCGACCCCATCGACAAGATCACCGTCGACGAGGTGACCATGGAGTACCTGTACGCGGAAGGCGAGCATTACACCTTCATGAACATGGAGAACTACGAGCAAATCTCCCTGGGCAAGGACGTGCTGGGCGACGCCGTCGATTACCTGGTCCCAAATCTGCAGATCACGGTGGAGTTCTTCGATGGCAAGGCAGTCGGCATCGAGCTGCCGCAAACGGTTGAATTGACCGTGGTGGAAACCGAGCCGGGGCTGAAGAGCGCCACCGCCTCCAACGTCACCAAGCCCGCCAAGACCGAAACCGGCCTGGTGGTCTATGTTCCGCCCTTCATCAATCAAGGGGATAAGATACGCGTGGATACCAGCGAGGGCGCCTACCTCTCGAGAGCATGAATCCGCCGGAGAATTCTCATGTTGACGCGCCGCTATGTCGTGCAAGGCCGGGTTCAGGGGGTCGGGTTTCGTTGGTATGTGGAGCGGGAAGGGCAGATGCTGGGCATCAGCGGCTGGGTGCGCAATAATTACGATGGCAGCGTAGAAGTGCTGGCCACCGGTTCGCCCGAGCAATTGGCGCAGTTGCGCGAACGTTTGCAAATCGGTCCGCGCGCCGCCCGGGTGGACCAGGTGCAGGAATCCGAAGCCCCGCCCGTAAAGGGCCTCAAGACCTTTCGCATTGAAGGAGCGTGGTAATGGCCAAGACTTTGCCCGACTGCAGTGCCTTGAAATCCCTGATCCGCGGCGTGCCTGATTTTCCCAAGCCCGGAATTCTTTTTTACGACATCACTACCTTGTTGAAAGACAAGCTGGGCTTCGCGCGGCTCATTGATGCGTTTTCCGCCTACTATCTCAACCAGAAAGTCGATGTGGTGATGGGCATCGAGGCCCGCGGCTTTATCTTCGGCCCCGCCTTGGCCTACCGGCTCAACGCCGGATTCGTGCCCATCCGCAAGCCCAAGAAGCTTCCTGCCGAAACCGTGCGCTGGACCTACGAGCTGGAATACGGCAGCGACACGCTGGAAATCCATAAGGACGCCCTGCGGCCCGGCCAGCGGGTGGTGATTGTTGACGACTTGCTGGCTACCGGAGGCACCGCCTTTGCCAGCATGAAACTGGCGCAAACCTTGGGCGCGGAACTCGTCGGTTTCGCCTTTGTCATTGAATTGGACAAGCTCGGAGGCCGCGCCAAGCTCGTTCCCCACGACGTTCTGTCGCTGATTCATTACGAGGAGTAAGGGGAGGCGCAGCCGCCGTCCAGCGCCCCTGGCGCGGCGATGCTTTTCGCCGTTTGCCGAAACCCGCCGCGGACCGGTCATGCCGGGGCATCGGCATAAATATCGTATCACGATATAATTGCTGGCGGCTTCGCCGGAGCAATCCCGGGAAGCACGGCTGGTTTCACGAAAAGTCAGAAAGATCAGGTTCCACGTGGAACTTTTCCAGCCGGGAGCTGCGGACGCCAGCGCTCGCTCAGGTTTACTCTGGTGCGCAATCGGCCTAGGGCAGCCGACGGGCGGCGTTCCAGGGGCGCCCGCGCCCGACTGTTTATTGCTAAATTGCACAATTTTCGGGCATTGCGCCGAACGCTGTCCCTAGAGTAAATTCATCGGCATAAGCGGTCATGGGGATGTGGCTTGTTCCACATGGAACATTTCCGGATTGCGGCCGACCCTGGTCATTGAAATACGAGAAGGTAATAACCTTAATGTTATGGCGCGTATCATTGCGGTAACCAATCAGAAGGGTGGCGTAGGAAAGACGACTACGTCCATAAATCTGGCCGCCTCCTTTGCAGCGGCAGAGGTGCCCACGCTCCTGGTCGATTGTGATCCCCAAGCCAATGCTACCAGCGGCTTGGGATTCTCCAAGGACCCCGACCGCAAGAGCATCTACCATGTAATCAGCGGCGATTCGAGCGCCGAAACCGTGATCCAGCCAACCGCGATGGAGCAACTTTGGCTGGTTCCTTCGCACAAGAACCTGCTCGGCGCCAATCTGGAGCTGGTTGATGCAGACGATCGCGCTTTCCGCCTGCGCCATGCCCTGTCGCCTATTCGCGACCGTTTCCATTACATTTTTCTGGATTGTCCGCCGGCCCTTGACCTTCTTACGCTCAACGCCTTGGTGGCCGCCGATGCCGTTTTGATCCCCATGCAGGCCGAATACTTCGCCCTCGAAGGTATCACTGAATTATTGGACACCATCGAGCGCGTTCGCCAGGATCTGAATCCGGCGTTGGCCATCGAAGGCGTAGTGCTGGTTATGTTTGACGAACGCACCAATCTCGCCCACCAAGTGGCGGAGGAATTGCGAAAATTCTTTGGCGAAAAACTGTGCGCCACCGCCGTGCCCCGCAATATTCGCCTGGCCGAGGCGCCCAGTCACGGCAAGCCCGCGTTGATTTACGATCCGCGCTCACGCGGCGCCGAAGCCTATATTCGCCTGGCTAAGGAACTGATGGACCGGGCCGCCGGCCGCCCCACCGTCACGGCGGAAGCGGCAGCCGGGACCATGGAGGATACGGCAGATATATCGTAAAACGATATATCGCGGAAAACTCTGGGAAGCGCAGGAAAACATGAGCGAAGAAAAGAAGAAGGCGCTGGGCAAGGGGCTGGAGGCCCTCTTGCCCGGGAGACCGGCGCTGGCGGCCTCCGCCCGCCCCCCGGCGCCGGGGACGGAGACCATCCCCTGGCAGACCCTCAAACCGCACGCCTGGCCGCCCAACAGCGGGGCGCCCGCGCCCCTCCTCACGCCCCGGCCAGCCGCCGCCCCCGCCGGCAGGCAGTGGTCGCCGGAGCTTCTGGAAGAGACAAAAATCCAGGCCGGCGACATGGTCATCGAAATTCCCCTGACCTTGCTGGGCCGCAATCCCTACCAAACCCGCATCACCCGCGCCGATGACCCCTCGCTGGCGGAATTGGCCGAATCCATCAAAGCGCACGGCGTCATGCAGCCCATTGTCGTGCGGCCGCGGAAACCAGCCGGGCCGCAGGGCGAGCTCTACGAATTGATCGCCGGTGAGCGGCGCTGGCGCGCCTCGCAACAAGCCGGCCGGACGCATATTCCCGCCATCGTGCGCGATGTTCCCGACGAACTGGTCCTGGTGTTGACCATCGTCGAGAATTTGCACCGCGAAGACCTCAACCCCATGCAAAATGCCCGCGCCCTGCAACGTCTGGCCGCCGAGTTCCGCCTGACCCAGGAGGAAGTAGCGGCGCGGACGGGACTCTCGCGTTCCGCGGTCGCCAATTTCCTTCGCCTCGTCCGCCTCCCGGATGAGTTGCAGGCAGCGGTCGCCGATGGCCACCTGGGCTTCGGACAAGTCAAGGTTCTCATGGCCGTAACCGATCCCGACCAAATCGGGTTGCTCGCCCGCAAAGTCATGGCCGGCAAGCTGACCGTGCGCGAAACCGAAGCCCTGATGCAGAATTTTCTCCATCCCCCGGCGACGGAACCGCGCGCCCAGCCCGCGCCGGACCCCAATGTGCGCGCCGCCGAAATGCAGTTGCAACGCGCCTTAGGGTGCCGCGTCCGGGTAAAAGACCACAACGGCAGAGGGAAGATCGTAATCGAGTACAACTCGTTGGAGGATTTTGACCGTATTCTGGAAACCCTCAAGTAAGCCGGCCCCCGGGTCCAGCTCGCCGGGGCGGCCGCCCACCGGTCGTGCGGAGGGATTTGCCGGCCGGGTCCGGGCGGCGGCTGACAAGCTGCAAACCGTGGACCGCAAACTGTAAACTGTCAGTCATGAGAACGTTCCGCACCATGCTGCTTCTGGCAGCCATGGCTTGGGGCCGCGGGAACACGCTACGCGCTCAAGCGCCGTCTCCTGCCCCAACACCTTCCGCGCCCACGCCGGCTTCTTCGATCACCGTGCCGCAGAGCGGACTCTTGCGCCTGCCGCCGGCAAACGATCCCTCCTCGCAAAAGGCCGGACAACTGCTCGAGCAGATGGTGGCGGCGCTGGGCGGACAGGCATACCTGAATGTGCAAGACGCCGACCAGCAAGGCCGCGCCTATAGCTTCGACTCCAAGGGCGAGGCCAGCACCACCGGCGCTCCCTTCGAACGCTTCTGGCGCTGGCCGGATCAGGAGCGCGTAGAGCTGACCGAGCCGGGCATTAGCGTCGGGCTTGACCCCATTGGACTCGGGATTCCGCTTCCCATCCCCGTCGAGAAGACCGCCCACGTAACCGTCATTTATTCCGGCGCCCAGGGCTATGAAATCAGTGGCCAGGGCACGGCTGCCATCCCGAAGGACGATCTCAGCGACTATTTGCGGCGGCGCGATCACTCACTGCCCTGGGTATTGCGCAAGTGGCTCTCCGAACCTGGAATCGCACTGTTTTATGAAGGCTCCGTCTTGGCCGAACGTAAACAGGCGGAGCAAGTCTCGCTGATCACGGCACAAAACGACGCGGTCACCATCGCCATCGACACGCTCACCCACTTGCCGGTGCAAATCGTCTTTACCTGGCGCGATCCCAAGTATCACGACAAGAACGAGGAAGTGGAAAGCTACGACAATTACCGTCCAGAGCAGGGAATCATGACGCCGTTTAGCGTCATTCGCTATTACAATGGTCTGCCGCGCAGCCAGCGTTTCGTCACCTCGACCAAGTACAACCAGCAGCTTCCGGATACCCTCTTCTCCGCCAAAGTTACCTCCGCACCGGAAAAGACAAGCAGCAAAGGTAAGAAAAAGTAGCATCAGCTAAGAAGTTGAGGCTGAACGCTACAGAGCGCGGGTAAGAACCATCGTAGTTTTTGGTTGCCATATTGCCACGCAATGTTGTGTTTTTACCACACAACAGGATTGCATCGCTCGTTGTAATCTACTCATCATTAATGACATAGGGAACACGATGGAGCCATCGCTACGCGGAAATTCAAAACTCGGTGAAACAGTGTGAATCACTACGAACACACGATTGGGGCTCCGGTGGAATGCCAAGGCGTAGGACTGCATTCCGGCGCGCCCGCTAAGATGCGGGTGCTGCCGGTCAATGCGGGGACAGGCATCGTCTTCCGGCGGGTGGACCTCGACGGGTTCTGTGTCGAGGCGGTAAGCCGCAATGTGGCTAAGGTGAGTTATGCCACCAGCCTGATGAAGCAAGGGGTGCTGATCTCGACGACCGAGCATCTGCTTTCGGCTTTCATCGGCTGCGGCGTAGACAACGCCATCGTCGAGTTGGATAACCTGGAGGTGCCGCTGTTGGACGGCAGCGCCCAGCCCTTCGTGGATATGGTTATGAACGCTGGTTTGAAGCGGCAGCGCCGTAAACGGGTGTACTTACGAATCGTGCGGCCGCTGGAATTGCGCGATGGTGAAAAGTTCATCGGCATATATCCGGGAGACGGGTATTCCGTGCGTTATACCATCGACTTCCCGCACCCGGCAATCGGGCGGTGCAGCTTTGAAGTGGACTTATCCGGCGGCCAGTACCGCCCGGAGATTGCTCCCGCCCGCACTTTCGGCTTTCTGGCCGACGAGGGGGCCTTGCGCAATATGGGGCTGATCCGCGGCGTTTCGCGCGACAACTGCGTGGTGCTGACGGCGGATGCCGTATCCAATCCTCCCCTGCGCTTTACCGATGAGTTTGTGCGCCACAAGGTGCTGGACCTCATTGGCGACCTGGCGCTGCTGGGGCGCAGGATTGTCGGGCATGTGGTGGCCAATAAGGCCGGTCACGCCATGCACACCGCCCTGGTTTCACGGATTTTGCGAGACCGGACCTTGTGGGAGGAAGTCACGTTTCCCGCCCCTGCGGTTCCCGAGCTGGAAGCCGCGGTTTTCGCCGATTGACGGCTGGTCCCTAGACCCGGCTCATGGCGCGCGGCGTATTGACCACCGGGGGCATCATCTGTTCACAATTAGCGGCGATGAAGGCCGTCAACTGCTGCCGGGCGGCGTCGCTCAGGGCGAGCATTTTCATGCCACAGCGGCCGTCATCCGTGCTCCAGGCTATTTCTCCCCGGCATTCAATGGGGCGCTCATTGGGCAGCGACAGCCTGATCTTCAGACGCGCGCCGGCGGTCAGCCGGTGCGCAGCGTGTACGGCCAACCCGCCTTCGCTAAGGTTGGTGGTGACCAGCGACTCCATCATGCCGTCCGCCAGTTCCAGGACTACGGGGATTTCCACGTCCAGGCGGAAGTAGCGGCGGCGCTCGCGCACCATCAGGCCGAGGGCGGCGCGAAAGGTGCGTCCGGCGCGTTCCAGCGAGAGCGGCTTCTCCAGCACGAAGTTGGAGCCGAAGCCAAAAGCCTCGCGCATTGAGCCGTCTTGCCCCACGACCGCAAACACGATGGCCGTACGATTCGAGTTGCCCTGCCGCAACCGCGACACAGCATCGGAGGCCCCCTCCAGGCTGCAATCGACCACGACCGCATCAAATTTGCGGCGGGCCAGCAGATCGATAGCATCGTTCGCAGTTGGGGTGAGCAGGAGATCAATTCCCGAATCCTGGAGCACGCGGTGCAGCACGCGGATAACTTCACGGTCCGCTGAGAGGAGGAGGGTTTCCAGCGCCATGTCTGTATGGTGGCTCACTTTTGCTGCGGCAGCGAGGCACGGAGGTAACCCGAATCCCGATAATGCCCCTAAAGTCGCCGCCGCCGGTCCCCGTGGCCGGCGCCGGAGAGCCGTTCCCTTCTGCAGCGGGGTTACCCTTTTGCCAACCGGGCGGCGCTTTGGCAAAGCTACTTGCTTTTGCGGCGATTACCGGTTACCAATCCTTCTGGAGCGGAAATGAAGAAGACCGTCTATCTGTCGCTGGGATCGAATGTGGGCGGGCGGGCGGCCAATCTGGCTGCGGCCATCGAGCGCTTGCGCGCGCTGGGAGAGATTACCGCCGTATCTTGCCTGTACGAAACCGAGCCGCTGGAGTTTCGCTCACAGCCCTGGTTCCTGAATTGCGCCGTGGCGCTGGAAACCGAATTGATGCCCCGGCAATTGCTGGGCCGCACCCAGCGGATCGAACAGGACATGGGCCGGCGCCGCGCCGCTTCGCCGCGGCCTGCCGGCCGGGCCTCCGCCCTCAGCCGCAAGGGGCCCCGTCCCATCGACATCGACATTCTGCTCTTTGGACGGGCGGTGCTGGATACCGCCGCCCTGGTGATTCCTCATCCGGCCATGCACCGGCGCCGCTTCGTGCTGGAACCCTTGGCCGAGATCGCCCCCGGCGTGCGCCATCCGGTATTCAAGCTGACCGTAAGCCAGATGCGCGACAACGCCGCCCACTCCGGCCAAGCCGTCAGGAAACTGAGTGATCGGGTAATCGCGGGATCGGGTAAAGCGAAGGTCCGGGAAACCGGAAGTGCCGGATTTCTCAATTAACCGATGGCACTCACGGGACGATCAATCGTGAAACCGGCTCCTGCGGCCCGGCCAGAACGGAATCCTTCTCCGGAAACCAGCTCGCGGCAAAATCAAGGAACCCGCGGGCGTACCGGCGCCCGCTGCTGCGGGCCAGCGCCAGCCGCAACACAACCACGACCGCTTGCAGCACGTCCGCATCGCGCAAGGCAGTGTAGCCGAGTTGCTTCCTTTCGCGCTCGCGGTGCTCGGCGACCACCTTCCGGAATTCGGCGGAGATCGCCTGCTGCGCGGGATTGGCGTTAGCCTCCTCGTACATCAGGTTGGAGTTGACCAGGGTCTCGTAGCTTTTGGCCAAGGCGGCCAGGATAGCGATGATGTCGCGGTCCCGCAGCCCGCGGTCGCGGCCGGCGGCTGCGAAGATGGCATAGGCCAGACCGGAAATCAGAGACTCCAGCCGGTAAGGCGCATCTTCGGAAACCGTCACCTGAGTAAAGCCGGCTGCCGGTTCCAGTTCACTCCAATCGCGGGGCCGCTCCTGGCGGCGCGCCTGTTGCAGGTACGGACACGCGCTCGGGCAATCCAGGGTGGCTTCGCGCTCCGTGCCGCAGCACAGGGCGCAGATTCGTCCATGCACCGCCGGGCAAAAGCGCTTCTCCTTGCGGGTTTCACAAAGGGCACAAGCCAAGATGAACTCCCGAGCCTTATTATGACATGGCATTCTGGGCCGAAAAATGCGGAGGGCCACAAAAAACCCCTAAAAATGCGGCCTTCGCGCTTGTGTTTTCACCGCCTGCGCGTATAAAATCCGTTTGCTACTTCAAGATAACCGGCCCCCGAACTTTATAAGGAGGAAGTGCATGGCAGCAAGCATGACGAAAACCCAGTTGGTGCGCGCTTTGGCAGAGAAGGTGGAGACCAGCAACAAGACCGCAGCAGCCTTCCTGGAAACGCTGGCCGAGGTGGCGGTGAAAGAGACCAAGAAGAACGGCGTATTCGTGCTTCCCGGCCTCGGCCGCCTCAAGAAGTCGCAACGCAAAGCTCGTATTGGCCGCAACCCGCAAACCGGCGAGCCGATCAAGATTCCCGCCAAAACTGTGGCCAAGTTTTATCTGGCCAAGGCCGCGAAGGATTCTATCGCTCCTAAGAGGTAGTTCGATTACCGTGTTCCCCGAAGCCGGCGGCGACGCCGGCTTTTTCAGTCTTCGGCCTCAATCTCAATTCACCATTTCAAACTTTTCCTTGGGATGATGGCAGACCGGGCAACGGTCGAAGCTGAGCCTTTCCGCCGTGTAGCCGCAGACGCTGCAAACGTAATAGCTGGTCTTGGGTTTCTTTTCCTCCAGCGCAGCCAGCGCTTCCGCGTACATGCGCGCATGTTCCTTCTCCGCCTCCAGGGCATGCTGGAAGGTGCGCACGGCCGCCGATTGCTTCTGGGCTTCCGCCGCCTGGATGAAAGCCGGATACATCACGTCGCGCTCATATTCCTCGCCGGCAATGGCCGCCTTGAGGTTTTCGCGCGTGCTGCTTACGGCATGCTGCTCGATCTTGGCCTCGGGCGTAGCGCCCAGCTTGCGAATCACCGCGGCATGGTTGACCGCATGGATATGCTCGGCGCGCGAGGCGGCGCGAAACAGGCTGGCCACCTGGCCGTATCCCTCCTCATCGGCTCTCCTGGCAAAAGCGGCGTACTTGGCATGGGCGTTGCTTTCGCCGTTGAATGCGGCTTGCAGGTTCTTCAACGTAGTTTCAAACTCGGGCTGGCCGGCGGATGTGGACATCGGTAAGCACCTCCAAAGCCGTCATTCTATCCAACTGGCCGGCGGCGGCAATGTGACGGATGCCGGGACCAGGTGTGACGCGCGCCATCACGGCGCGCTGCTCTTGTACGCGGCGGCGATCTTGGGCGATACATACTGCTCGGGCAGGATGAAACCCTCCACCTGGTGCGCCGACTGGAAAGCGGCGCGGGCATCGTTCAGCAAAGCGGCGTCCTGGTCCTTTGCTCCTCCCAGATAGTAGCGGGTAAGTTTGCTGGCGCCCAGATAAAACTCCGCCACGCCGCGCCTGGCGCCGCCGCCGTCGAGATACTGTTGCAGTTTGCTCTCGGCTTCGGCAAACCTGCCGCCGTAATAGGCCTGCAGGCCGCCGGCGAGCACGGCATCGGCATCGGGCGGCTGCAGAGTGGCGGTGGCAAGCGGCGCCGGCGGGGCCGGGGCCTCCACCGGCACGGCGGGCGCGGACACCGCCTTGGCCGCCAGGGCTGCCGGCTTCACCGCCTTAGTCGTCTTGGCTGACTTCTTCGAGGTGTCCGCGGCGAAGTCAATGCTGGCGATCGGCTGCGTGATCTTGACCGGCGGGGATGCCGCCCCTCCCTGGCCGCCGTTCTTCCGGGCCGCCGGAATTTTAGTGTTCAGATATTCCTGAGCGGCTTCGTAGCGCGGACCGGTCACCTGCTCGAAATAGTGTTGCGCCGCGTCATAGTCGCCGCTCTGAAAAGCGCGCACGCCGTTCTGATAGTTGGTCTCGTTGCGGCGGCTCACTTCCTGAAGCTGCGCCTGCAGGCGGCGGCAGTACTGCGCCGCGTCCTTGTAATCCCCCAGCGCACAAAACTCCTGAATCGCCTCCTCGGTCTGTCCGTGCTCCATGGCCTGCCGCGCCGATTGATACGTGCCCTCCTGGCCCCGCGCGGGCAGGGCGGCCGCGGCGACAAACATCAGCGCCAGCACACCGGCAAGCGGCACCCGGCAATTCGCGCCGCTATTTTGAACCGCTGATGATCTGCTGCACATCGACCTCTCCAAACACCGGCTGATAACTCGCCGGCGCGTCATCGGCGACCTTGATTATTTGCGATTGCTCCTGCCCGCTGGGCCCCGTCACCACGATTTTGTACTCGCCCGGCGGGACGCTGAGGCGCACCGGCGTGGCATCGTTCAGGGCGCGGCTTACGGAGCCATCGGTGGAGGCCACACTCGTCACCGTTCCCCACGGCACCGCATAAACTTCTATGTAAGCGGTATCGGCGGCAACCACCATTTTTGTCGCGGCCCGGCGTCCCTTCACCCAGTAGGCCCCGGCTCCCAATCCGGCCAGCACCAGCAGCACGGCAAAGACTGTGAGAAGCGCCTTGCTCCCGCCTTTCTTCGGCGCCTCCGGAGCGCGCGCCGCAACCGGCTTAACCGCCGCCGGCGGGCGGCTGGCCAGCGCCTTGAGTTCGGCCAGGACCTGCTGAAAGTCCGCGTTCTTCCCGAAAACCGCGGCATTGGTCTCCAGTAATTGCAGCGCCTCCGCCACACGGCCGCCGGCTGCCAGTTGCTGGGCCTTGCCCAAGGTTTTTCCCATTTCCCGGAGAAGCCCTGGGTCCGCCGCAGCGGCCGGCGGCGGACTGGGAGCCGGCTGGCGGGCCAGCTCTTCTTCCGCAAACTTGCGCAGCCGCTCGATTTCCGGCGCCTCGGGAAGCGCCGTACCCGCTGCCTTCAGAATCTCCAGGGCTGCGGCATAGTCGTGCGCGTCGAGCGCCGCCTGGGCCTTCGCCAAGTACTCGCGCTTGAGCTTTTCGTTTTTCTCCCGGTCCACTGCCGGTTGCAGCGCGGCCAGCACGCTGGCGATGCGGGCATCGGAGGGAAACTGTTTCCGGGCCGCTTCCATGGCGGCCAAGGCTTCGGCGGTTTTGCCGGCGTTCACCAGCGCCCGCGCTTGCTCGACGGCCTGCTCGGCCGCTTGCTTCTGCGCGGCCGCGTCGCGCAACTGCTCCGCCTGGCGGCGCAACTGCAACAGATGCACGTCGGCCGGCGCAAGCTGCAGCGCCTCCTTGCACTTCTCCTCGGCGGTTTGCCGGTCGCCGATGGCGAGGGCTTCTTCCACCATGCGGGTGAGAGCTTCCACCTGGCGGCGCGCGGTTTCCTCCGTATGGGCTTCCTGAGCTTCGCGCAAGAGCACCTGCACTTCCAGGTTCTCCGGATCGATGCTTCGCGCCTGCCGCAGCAGGTCGGAAGCCACGGTATAGCACCGCGACTGCATGTTCAGCCGCGCGTTATCGATCAACTGCGCCAGTTGCCGGGCGCGCGTTTGCTCATCCCGGAGCTTGAGCACGGCGGCTTGCAGGGCTTTGGCCTGGGGGTGGCCGGGATCGACGGCCAGCGCTTCTTCCACCGCCCGCTGCGCCGCTTCCAATTCGCCGGCCTGTTGCGCCGCCGCCGCCCGGCGCAGCCCGGCTTCGATGCTGTCCTTCTTGAATTTCGCTTCCTGAATGCGGTTACGCAGCCCCTGCAGCTCAGAATTGTTCTTATCCAGGCCGAGCGCCTGCTCGGCGAGGGCCAGCGCATCGTCGCAGGAGCCGTGCTGCAAGGCCTCCAATGCTTCCGCAGAAAGCTGCCGCACCTGGTCGTGGCGCTGCTGTTGCAACAGCTTTTCCTGCGCCTGCTGCAACAGTTCGCGGCCCTCGGGATGCTGCGGATCGATCTTCGCCAACTGCTGCAACAGCTCGCGCGCGGAGACCAGTTCGCCGCGCTCGAGCGCGCTCTTCCCCCGGCTCAGGTAATCGGCAATCATGCCGTGCTTGAGCCGGTCGCGCACCTGCGCCAGCTCCATTTCAAAGTCCGACGCCAGTTGATAACGCTCGTCACGATTCTTGGCCAGGGCCTTGTGCAGCACCTTCTCGAGTTCTTCGGGATGGGGGATGGCGGCTTTCTCCTGCAGCGGCGGCGCCGGCTCCTGCAGGATTTTCATGATGGTGGAAGTGGTGTCGCGGCCCTCGAAGGGCAGGGCGCAGGTGATCAGTTCGTAGAGCACGACGGCCGCGGCGAAGATGTCGCTGCGCCCGTCCACCGCCTGGGCATTGATCTGCTCCGGCGACATGTAGCTGATCGTGCCGATCACCTGGCCGGTGCGGGTAAGGCCGGTGGGACCCATGCGGGCGATGCCGAAGTCCACGATCTTCACCGTGCGGTCGCGCAGCACCATGATGTTCTGCGGCTTCACGTCGCGGTGCACGATGCCGCGCTGGTGCGCGTAAGCCAGCCCGTCGAGCACCTGCACGATGATGTTGAGTTTTTCGTACAGCGAAAGCGGCGTGCGGGCGCTGACGATCTTGTCCAGCGTAATCCCTTCCAGGTACTCCATGACCAGGTAAGGGTTGCCCTCTTCTTCGCCCAGGTCGTAAACCACCACGATGTTGGGGTGCTGGAGGGCGCCGGTGGATTGCGCTTCGCGATAGAAGCGCTTCAGGTAATCGGGGTCTTTGGCCGCGTCGCTGGTCATCATCTTGATGGCGACCATGCGCTTGATGCGGCTATCCACCGCCTTGTACACCACGCCCATGCCGCCGCGGCCCAGCACCGACAGCACGTCGTACTTGCCGATCTTCTTCGGTCCGGCAGGCAAGTCCATCATTGTGAATTATGGCTCAAAAACCGTTTCCCGGGGGGAAACCGTTTTGCGTTTTTCGTTTTTTGGTTTCGCGTCCACGCCGCAGCGGGACAGGTTTTTCGTTTCGCGTTCCACGTCCCGGAAGACCGGAAAGTACAAACGCAGAGGGCGCAGAGGGAACAGAGAAAACAGTACCGGGCAGCAAGCGCCACATCTGGATCCTGTCTTAGCCGGTTACGATGTGTCCTACGTACCGCCTGCCGAACCCGGACCCTGATGCCGGTATCCTCACACGTCCTTGCGTCCGGCCCTTTCCGTCGGTGACGCATCTCAAGGCATCACCAGGCATTGATGACCGGCGGAAAGAACCGGGCACCCCAATCATGGGTTGTGCCGGAAAACTGGAGAAGACGAACGCCGAGAACGCAAAGGGCGCAGGGGACGCAGAGGGAACAACACCAGCCCGCGTCGCGGGCGTCAGAATGGTCGCGCCGTCACCTCCGGTATTCCTCGTCGCCGACCTTTTCCATCCAGTCGACGACCTTTCCGTTGAGGTGCTCCTGGAGGGCGATGTGCGTCATTCCGGTGGCCGGCGCCGCCCCATGCCAGTGCTTCTCCCCGGGCGCGATCCAGACCACATCACCGGGGTGAATCTCCTCGACGGGTCCGCCGGCGCGCTGCACCCGGCCGCAGCCGGCCGTAACGATGAGCGTCTGGCCGAGCGGGTGGGTGTGCCACGCCGTCCGGGCGCCGGGCTCGAAGGTCACGCTCGCGCCTTGGACGCGGGCAGGATCGGGCGCCTGAACCAGCGGATCGATCCGTACCGCGCCCGTAAACCAGTCTGCCGGCCCCTTGACCGACGGCTGAGAGCCAATGTGCTTAATTTCCATGGTCTGCACTCCTCACTTTCTTTGCCGGCATGCGCCGTGTTTTTTAGATGCCGGGCCGGCACGGAGCGGGACAGGAGACAGAATGCAGGAGCCAAAATGCAGAGCGCCGGCTCCTGACTCCTGACTCCTGCATTCTGGAGCAACTCCACTGCCGCTCAGCGGCCCACCAGCCGCTGCAGGGCTTCAGGATACCGGGCCCCCTGCGCCTGGATCTGCGCGGCGGCGCCGGCCAGTTCGCGAATATCCTCCGGGGTAAGCTCGACGGCTGCCGCGCCGAGGTTTTCCTCGAGGCGATGCGGCTTGGTGGTGCCCGGAATGGGGACGATCCACGGCTTCTGCGCCAGCAGCCAGGCGAGCGCTATCTGCGCCGGGGTGGCGTTTTTCTGCTGCGCGAACTTGCCCAGCAGATCCACGAACGCCGCGTTCGCCTTGCGGTTCTCCGGCGTGAATCGCGGAACAACGTTGCGGAAATCGGATTTATCGAACTTGGTATCGGCGCTGATCTTGCCGGTGAGGAAGCCTTTCCCCAGCGGGCTGAAGGGAACAAAGCCGATGCCGAGCTCCTCGAGGACCGGCATTACTTCCGCTTCCGGCTCTCTCCACCACAGCGAGTATTCGCTCTGCAGCGCGGCGACCGGTTGTACGGCGTGCGCGCGGCGAATGGTTCCTACCCCGGCTTCAGAAAGGCCAAAGTGCTTTACCTTGCCTTGCCGGATCAGGTCTTTGACGGCGCCGGCTACGTCTTCGATCGGCACCTCAGGATCGACCCGGTGCTGGTAGAAGAGATCGATGACCTCGGTCCGGAGCCGTTTGAGCGAGGCGTCCGCGACCTGCCGGATGTGCTCCGGCCGGCTATTGAGGGCCGGGAACTTGGCCACGTCGAAGCCGAATTTCGTGGCTATCGCCACCCGGCCGCGAAACGGCGCCAGCGCTTCCCCCACGAGTTCTTCATTGGCGAATGGACCATAGGCCTCGGCGGTGTCGAAGAAGGTGACGCCGCGTTCGACGGCCGAGCGGATCAGCGCGATCCCCTGCTGTTTTTCCACCGGCGGACCGAAGCCGGAGCTCAATCCCATGCAGCCGAGTCCGATGGCGGAGACTTTCAAATTACTCTTTCCGAGCCTGCGTTCCTGCATTGCCACTCCTTATTTTTGTCTTCCGGGGCTCCCACCCGCTCCGCGCGGCACCGGGGTTCCCGGCGAGGCATTAATCTTACTGTACAGCCTGGGAAACGCTTTCGGACAAGGTTGCGTTCCAGACGCGCTCCAAAGGCCCTCGTATTCCCAAATCCCCGCGGCGTCCGCCCGGCGGCCTGCCGCCAAGGCCGTTATGCGCCAACTCGCCTCGCCGGCGAGCGGTTATCGGATGCGTTTCGCACAGGCTGAAGATTCAAGCATCGGCGACGATATGGGCGATTGCGGGACGAATCCGGCGCACGAACCGAAAACTTCCGGTTTGCCCGTCATTCGGCCGGAATGGCGCCCCGCCCCTCGGGAAACCTTGCCACAAGCCGACTTCCGAGGAGTAATCCTCGTCATCGCGGGGGTGGCGAGGCCGGGATGGGTTGACACTTCGCCCGAAGTGAGCGAGATACGGTAAACTTCTTTCGAGGCTTGGCACCCCAAAACATGCACGAAGCGGTTTCTGGAGGCATGTTGAGGATAACTGATGGCACGCGACGAGATTTCAGCCGGGTTGGAGGTCATTGAGAGCACCGCGAAGAGCCTCGCCTTGTCGGTCGGGACGCAGGGCATCGACACATCTCGCGGGGTGATCCGGCTGTCTTTCGAAAGGAGCTGCGCTGCCACCAGCCGCCAGCAACCACGTTCCCTTGCGTTTGACCTCAGTAGAGAGTTCGTGGAAGACCTGCCCGCGACGAAGGAGTACCGAGCCGCACTTATCAACTTCCTGCATAGCCTTTCCGTGCGCCTAATCCAGCCACGCCCCTTGCAGTTCATGACGCTGTCCGGCATTCCAATCGACATCGAGATACATTGGCCCTTTCGCTCGGCACAAGATTCCGATAGCGATTCTGTGCACGTTCTGGTGAGGACAGGTTCGCCATGGTCGAGGGAGGCGAGCTTTTCCGTGCGTATCTGGGGCCCCGACCTGCTTCGCATGGGAATACCGTCATTGAATCCACCAGCGGTCGAGTCGCTTGTAGTAAATTCGGTACGTATTTTTGTCGATCGCAAGTGCGCCCATTTTCACCCAATTGGGGGAAATCCGGGGAGCCTTCAAGAAATCTCGTTCTCGCCGGAGCTCTTTGAACGCCGAGCTCCACAGGATGTCGAAGTACGGGAGTTCATCCAACGAAAAGTATACTGGCTCGGCTTCCGACAGGGGGACGACGCTCCTCTCGTTCCAGTTGCTGACCCCTACGACTGCCCATACATCGGATGTGATCTCCAACGATTGAAGCAGTTCGTCAACATCCTTGTGGCCAATCACGACATTGCGCTTGACGCGTCCGGAAGCTACGCATATGTCACAGACGAATTGCTTCGCAGGGCCGATTCATTTGAAGGGGATCTCCAGGCGGCACTGAGCTCGGAAGCGACAAGCGTTACCGCAGTTGCGCGTGACGACACGACCGCCGCTGATCGGACCGCTGATGGAAGGCCACCACGTGTGTTTATCTCCTATTCTTGGGACAACAGAGAACACAAGGAGTGGGTGCGCGCACTTGCTACGAAGCTTAGAGAAGACGGTATTGACGCAATCATCGACCAAACCCATCTTCTACTAGGGGCGCGCAACCCCGAGTTCATGGAGCGATCCGTAAGACAAAGTAGTGTTGTGCTCGTTATCTGTACTGAGACATACAAGCGACGATTCGACAATCGTGAAGGGGGGGCTGGCTACGAAGGCCACATTATTACGGGGGAGATTATCAACGAGGTCGGCAAGAACAAGTTCGTTCCGATCCTGCGAACGGGAGATTGGCAATGCGCTGTGCCCACGTCGCTAGCAGGCACAAACGGTGTTGACCTCCGTAATGATTCGCCTGACGAATACCAGAGACTCATTAAACGTCTGCATGGTGTCTCCGACATTCCGCCGGTCGGCAGGAGGCCGGAATGGCTAGTTTCCGAGTCGTTCGGAAGTCCTGCTATAGCGGAGGAACGTGATAAAGGTGTGGTTATGGTTGAGACGGCACCGGACGACGTCACGGCCAGACCAAATGTAGCTGAGCTGCGAATACGCCTTAGGGAGCAAGAAACAACTCCGGAACATGAGAAGCTCCGTCGCCTGCGGTATCGAATGATCGTTGGTGGGCTACTGGTGTCCATGGCCATTGCTGGCGTAAGTCTCTGGCTTGTTTTGCCGAGGTTCGGTCCGATCCTCACCAGAAACCAAGATCAAGTAGTTACATCGACCGTGGTTTCGAAAACCGAGGCCCATCCTGAGAGGGTAGGCGGGACTGCTTTGGCTGGGCAAGTTCCGGAGGGACAAAAGATTTATTCCCAGAGCGGGCCGCAAGCACAATACAAGAATATCCAGGAGTCTTCACCAAAGGGCACCCATGGCTGGTCCGATGACTTCGAATCGTATCCTCTGGGCCACTTTCCTTTTCCTAACTGGCAAGTCAGCGGAAACGACGAGACCAGTATTGTCAATTCGACAAGCGTCTCCCCAAACCAGTCGGTGCAGATGCGTGGCGTTATCGGAGGTTGTTGGGCCGCACTCATCCACCGGCGGATCTCGGTCACTCCCACATACACCATTCAGTTCTATGTCAGGAACGGCAACGAGTCGTTGAGCGGCTGTCACGCTTTCCGTGCCGAGGTGGATTTGCACGGTGGCCCTAACTGGACCCCTCCAGCGCTTGAACTCGCTCATTTCGACGCAAACGGCCTTTTTGTTCCGCATGGTGACAGCACGGGTCCTGCCTATCCTCTATCGACCTGGATCAAGGTACGCATCAGTTACGAACATCCTGATGCCAACACCGTGCGCATCGGCTATTGGATCAACGACCGGTTTTACAAATCGATTAGCTACACTCCAACGGCCAGTGAAGCCCAGCTTACCTGGCTATCGTTGTCTTCTCAAGAAGGCACGGCTTGGTTCGACGACGTCAGCGTGACCGCCGGCATACCTCCTATGCCGTTGCCGTAGCCGCATAAGGAAAGCAGGGGCAGCTTCACGAAAGAGAGAGCGATTCGAGAAACGCAGATCAGGCCACCCCCCATCGTACCCTATCGTATAGCGGCAAAACGGCGTTGTCATGGGCGGTTTTCGAGAGTCATCATAGCGGAATGGTTGAGCCGCCCGGCGGCCCGCGAGCGGTCATCGGATGCGTTGCGCACGACCGACGACTGGCAAATTGACGACGAGAAGGGCGTTTTGTAGCCGCCGGGCCTAGGAACCTCCTCTCGCCCTCGCACCTCCAACCGGCGTAAAGGAGCGGGCACTCCGCGCTGCTGGTTGTTCAGAAAGGGGGAACCAAAGGGTGGGCCAACCGCCGTGGACGCAGGCGACAACTTCCAAACTCTGATATAGCGATGGGCACCTAAGTGGGGATCAAATCAAAAGCCGTCTGCATTTCGGAGATAATGTCCTCAGCCGCAGTTCTGGGAACTGGCGCGGCCGTAATTGGCCGCCCTACCACAAGATAATCAGCTCCATTTGCAACTGCGGTTCCTGGATCAGCCGCTCTCTTATGATCTTGAACCCGAGTACCGCGCGGCCTAATCCCGGGAGTGACAACTAAAAGTTTGTTATGGGTCTGTTCTTTTATTAATCTGGCCTCCCTCGCCGAAGAAATTACACCATCGCAGCCGGCATTGAGGGCCCTGATAGCACGCCAAACAGCCAGTTCCTCAACTGAACACTTGTACCCCAAATCCCTTATATCAGCAACGTCCAAGCTTGTTAGCACAGTCACCGATAGTAACTTAACATCTGCACCCGCACGGGCCTCTGCGGCCGCTTGAACGATCTCACCGTTTCCATGTACCGTTAGGAAATAAACTCCTGCGTCGACGACGATCTTGACGGTCCTCTTGATCGTTTCGCCGACATCGTAACACTTCAAGTCGAGAAACACTTTTTTCTGACGTTCTCTCAACTCGCGTACGAAGTCAAGCCCAGTACCGGTGTACAGCTCAAGGCCTACTTTAAAGAAATCAACAGAACCCTCTAAGCTGTCAACAATGCGTCGAGCGTCCTCGCTTGAGGGAACGTCAAGAGCAACAATGAGCCGAGAACGCGCATCAACTTGGGTCCGTGCTTTAGTGGATTCTGGCATTGGTAGAGAACTGCTTATCTTCCGTTCCTCGAAAAGAGGGAGTGCTCTGACGAAGATTGAATCGTACTTAAGATGCGACCTCGTTCCGTTCCTCATCTTCGAACACGGGCGCCCATTAATTAAAATACACGCCTCACCCGTCCCGCGCAAGGCGGAGCCGGGCGTTGATTTGGACACCTCTTTACTGTGCACCAGGCGAGCAATAAACGCAAGGCGAATCAACGAGGTCGCATTTTTTGTCTTCTCGGAGAGATGCCATGCCAGGGGAAGGCACCGGTTTTGTTGCATTGTGCTCGAAAAGTTCCAACCCAGGATGGGCAATACCGTGTCGGCTGACGGGCGACAATTAGAATTCCCGATCCAACGGCAATTAAGCCAAGCTGGTTCCGGCGCGTGTAGACCGGAGGCGGACTCGTCACTGGCAGGCAGGTGAGGGCGTTATTTGCGTTGATGAATGCAGAGGGAAATCAACAAATTGCAGCGGCGAAGTCGGGAATGGACGCGAAGACGGTGCGCAAATACCGGCACCTGGGCCAAGTACCGAGCGAGTTGCCGGCGGCGTGCTGCTGGTTGTTCAGAAAGGGCGAACCAAAAGGTGCGCCACCCGCCCTGCGTTCCTGCATTCCCACTCCTTAATTGCTTGCCTCATTTTTTGCCCCCGGGGGGCTCCCACCCGCTCCGCGCGGCACCGGGGTTCCCGGCTAGGCGTTAATCTTACTGTACAGCCTGGGAAACTCCGTGACATACAGCCGGCCGTAATTGCCGATAAGCTCGGCCGTCTGGAATTCGCCCTTGACAGTATTTCATATTTCTGCAAATATCGAAATATGGGCGTGGCCCAAAAAAACACCGAGCAGGTGGCCCGCTACGCCGACATGTTCTCCGCCATGGGAACCGAGGCGCGGCTGCGCATTATGCAACTGCTGCTCTCAGCCCATCCGGAGGGCCTGGTGGTGGGCGAAATTCAGGAGGAGTTGGAGATACCGAATTCAACCCTCTCGCATCACCTGGACAAGCTGCGGAATGAAGGTCTGGTGAAAGTGGCGCGCGAGAGCACCTTTCTCCGTTATACGGCCAACACCGGCGCGCTCCAGGAGGTGCTGCAGTTCCTCTACGCCGAATGCTGCACCCGCAACCGGGCCGTCAAGCCCCAGGATGTCGTCCTCATCTGCAAATAGGAGAGCGCCATGAGCCAGGAAGACATCCGTTACAACGTGTTATTTCTCTGCACCGGTAACTCGGCGCGCTCGATCATGGCGGAGGCCATCCTGAACTTCAGGGGACGCCCGAGGTTCGCCGCATTCAGCGCCGGCAGCCACCCCGCGGGCGCGGTGAGGCCGGAGGCGTTGCGGCAACTGGCATCGGCACGGGTGCCCGCGGAAGGCCTGCGCAGCAAGTCTTGGGATCAGTTTGCCGCCCCGAACGCTCCGAAGCTCGATTTCGTCTTTACCGTCTGCGACAACGCCGCCAACGAAGTATGCCCTTTCTGGCCGGGGCAGCCGGCGACCGCGCATTGGGGCATCCCGGATCCCGCCGCCGTTCGAGGCACGCCGGAGCAGGTGGCGAAGGCTTACCGCGATGCCTTCTTTATGCTGGACAGGCGCATTGGCCTGTTTCTGTCACTGCCGCTCGGCAGGCTCGACAACCTCTCCTTAAAGACGGAACTGGATAAGATCGGCCAAACCGATATGGCGGCCGCCAATGAGCAGGCTGCGTACTAGAGGCACGTGCATCGGAAGGAGATGCAGAGATGAATGCGGGCAGTAAACTCGGGTTTCTGGACCGCTATTTGACGGCGTGGATCTTCTCCGCGATGGCGGTTGGGGTTGCGCTTGGCCGGCTGGTTCCCGGGATCGTCCCGTTTCTGAATCGCTTCAGCGCCGGCACCACCTCCATTCCAATCGCCGCGGGCCTCATGGTGATGATGTACCCGCCCTTCACCAAGGTACGTTACGAAGAGCTCGGCGAGGTCTTCCGCGACAAGCGGATACTCGGGTTATCGCTGGTGCAGAACTGGGTTATCGGGCCGGTGCTCATGTTCCTGCTGGCCGTCATCTTCCTGCACGGATATCCGGCGTACATGGCCGGCCTCATCATGATCGGCCTGGCCCGCTGTATCGCCATGGTGATGGTGTGGAACGAGCTGGCCCAAGGCGACACCGAGTATGCCGCCGGTCTCGTCGCTTTCAACTCGCTCTTCCAGGTGTTCTTCTACTCGCTTTACGCCTGGGTGTTCATCACCGTCCTGCCGCCGAAACTCGGGCTTACGGGAGCGGTAGTGAACATCTCGATGGCCGAGATCGCGCGCAGCGTCTTCGTGTACCTCGGAATCCCGTTTCTCGCCGGATTTTTAACCAGGACCGTGCTGGTTCGGGCCAACGGACGCAACTGGTACGACCACAACTTCGTCCCGCGCGCCGCTCCGTTTACCTTGATCGCGCTGCTTTTCACCATCGTGGTGATGTTCTCGCTCAAGGGCGAATACATTCTCCGGCTGCCGCTGGACGTTGCCCGCATCGCTGTGCCGCTGCTCATCTATTTCGTGGTCATGTTCCTGGTCTCGTTCTACATGGGCATCAAGCTGGGCGCCGGCTACGCCAGAACCGCCACGCTATCCTTCACCGCGGCGTCCAATAACTTCGAGCTGGCAATTGCGGTCGCGGTTGCGGTCTTCGGCATCAACTCCGGGGCAGCCTTCGCCGCCGTCATTGGCCCGCTGGTGGAGGTCCCCGTCATGATCGCCCTGGTGAACGTAGCGTACTTTCTTCAGCGGCGGCACTTCTCAAGCGCCTTGCAACCGGCTTCCGGCGATTGAGCGCCCGCCACACCCAGGACCCGCCCTTTCGACTCCGCTCAGGGCGGGTAGTAGCTAGGAGCTAGTAGCTGGCAGCTAGGTCTTGAGCGCGGGTCGCAGCCGTGGCGAGAACGGCGACCCTCACAAACCCCTTGACAAGCATCCTAGGAAATCGTTAATATAACGATGCATAACGTTACGATAACGCGATGCACGCGCCACAACGCGGCGGGGACGCGATCTTTCGCCCCAACCGGCCAAAACCGCGCTTGTCGGGGACCGCGACCAGGAGACCGTCGCCAAACCGCTACACCGCTACACCTCCGCGCCGTGGACGCGAAACGATCCGCTGGCGGAGGAGCAAGCCCGCCCGCTTCCCCCAGGGGACGGCGCAACCGATGTTCTTTGACAATTCGAGCGGAATGGTTGGCCGCTCGCGGCGGCAAATGGCGCCCGCGCGTTCCGCATGGCGGGTGGCCGGAGACGCGTGACGGCAGACGGTGCCACTGATGACGATGTTGAGCACCTTGCTGCGCTTGAGCATCTTGCTGCCCGCAAGTAGTTCGATTTGTTTCATTGCATAAAACGGCAGCAGGATCCGGTAAGCTTCTCCGGCTCGGCGCTTGGTGCTCACTCGCCACTGTTGACAATGTTGAGTATCTTCCTGCATTGAGCACCTTGGACAGAATGGACCCCTAAAATGAGACACGGGTTGAGAACCTTGATCACCTTGTACAAGCTGCAGATCTGAAATGACATAGTTGCCAGACAGAACATTCCGGCCCAGCTTGGATGGCCCGCTTGCCATGGCTAAAACAACAACCGCTGTTTCGCAAGTATTCTCAACTTGCGTGTCTCAGCATAGGGGTGCACCCCAACCACTGATGAGAAGGTTGAGCATCTTGCTGCGCTTGAGCATCTTGCTGCCCGCACACAGGGCCCGCTGACGTGGCCGTCAGCGTTACCCGTCAGCTTCCCGGCGCGGCGCTGTCCCCCCCTGCGTTCTTGCGCCCCCTGCGCCTGCCCGGCGGCACCACCCCCGGCTAGGATTTGCTCGCCGCTACGCAGTCGGCATGGCCAATTGCTGCTGAGCTGCTACGCTTTCGATCCGCCAAGCAGCCGGTCAAACGAGCACGCGCCGGCGCCGCGGATCAGCACCAGGAGCGCCAAGGCAATGGCCAGCAAGTGGAACTCGAAGCCTTCGCCCTTCTTCTGGCCCATCCAGTTCATGAAAAAGCCGAAGTGGACATGCACCCTCACAATCGCTCCCACCATGACCGCGGCAATAGCCAGGCCCCCCAGGCGCGAGAACAGGCCGAACAGCATGCTCAGCCCCCCGAAGAACTCGGTAAAAATCACAAAGAAGGCGAGCGCCGGCGGCATGCCATGATGCGTGAACATGCTCATGGTGTTCGAAAAACCGTAGCCGCCAAACCAGCCCAGCATCTTTTGCGCGCCATGGGCGAAGAAAACCACGCCCAGCATCATCCGGGCGATGGTAACGGCGGGATCCTTCCGTGTACTCATAAGCTTCTGAAACACTTTTCATCCTCCTCGTGCAGAGCTTCGATATTCCAATGGATACGGCCCGGAAAGATTGAACCCTGAGACGCAGCATAGCACTTGTCCGGGCACGATCCCACGGGGCGGGATCGTGCCCTGACACAAACCCGAAATTTTCGGCGGCCTCTTAGGCCTTTCCTAGGGTTGTGGCGAGCAGTTGGGGAAGGCGCGCGCCGCGGCGGGAGGCGCGGCGCCGGCCATTAAATATCCAGGTTCTTCACGTCGAGCGCGTTGTCTTCGATGAACCGGCGCCGCGACTCGACGTCTTCGCCCATCAGGGTGGTAAAGATGGCTTCGGTCCCGGCCAAGTCTTCGAGTTTCACCGCGAGCAGAGTGCGCTTTTCGGGGTCCATGGTGGTTTGCCAAAGCTGCTCGGCGCTCATCTCGCCCAGCCCCTTGTACCGCTGGACGATGTAATCCTTCTTGCCTTCGTTCAAGACGTAATCGAAGAGCTCGCGCGGGGTGCCTTTCTCCACTACTTCCGGTTCTCCGGGGCGCACGCGGCGCCCGGCTTTTGAGGTCTTCTTCTCGGCTTTTTCCAGTTCGGCCTTTTCCGTGTCGCTCAGCTCCTCTTCGGTCTCCTTGGCGGCCGCGGCTTTTTCCTGCTGCTTGAATTCCACGCTGAACGGCGGGTCAAGGTATTTGCCGATCTGGTTGTACTTGGCCATCATCTGGCGGTACTCGGCGCTGCCGGCCAGCGCCCAGTTGATTACATGCTCGGCGCCCTGGGAGTTCACGAAGGCCACTTCCCACAGATCGTGTTCCTCATCGAAGCGGGTATCCACGGATTTGAATTGCCGGTCTTTGGCGATCCCCTTGAGCTGCTTTTCCAGCTCCTGCAATTTTTTGGGCGGCTTCGTGTCTTCGCCGGCGAATTCGGCTTTCTTAGGCTCGATGCCGCTCTTGGGAAGCAACGCGGTCACTTCATCGTCGCGCAGGCGCTTGGTGACTTTGTCGAAATAGCCGAGGAACTCGTTGAGCGTGGTCATAAAGCGCGCCAGCTCGGTTCCTTCCAGCCGCGCCGCGCCTTCGCCGTAGCGGACCACCATACCCTCCGAGGCGCGCTTCACCATGACTTTCACGAACTCGCGGTCGTCCTTGATGTACTGCTGGGACTTGCCTTTGCGTATGGAGTACAGCGGCGGCTGCGCGATATAAACGTTGCCGCGCTTGATCAGCTCCTGCATGTGGCGGAAGAAGAAGGTCAGCAGCAGGGTGCGGATGTGGGAGCCGTCAACGTCGGCGTCGGTCATGAGGATGATCTTGTAATAGCGCAGCTTGCTGGCATCGAAGTCGTCTTTGCCGATGCCCGTGCCCAAGGCGGTAATCATGGCGCGAATCTCTTCGTGCCCCAGCATCTTGTCGTAACGCGCCTTCTCGACGTTGAGGATCTTGCCCTTCAGCGGCAGGATGGCCTGGAAACGCCGGTCGCGCCCTTGTTTGGCGGTGCCGCCGGCGCTTTCGCCCTCCACCAGGAAAAGCTCGCAACGTTCCGGCAGGCGCTCGGAGCAATCCGCCAGCTTGCCGGGGAGCCCGCCGGAATCCAGGGCGCCCTTGCGCCGGGTGAGGTCGCGGGCTTTGCGGGCGGCTTCGCGGGCGCGCGCCGCGTCAATCGCCTTGTTGATGATCTTGCGCGCCGCCGTAGGGTTCTGCTCGCAGAAGGCCCCCAGGCGCTCGTTCACGAACGCCTGCACCACGCCGGCGATATCGGAATTCAGTTTGCCTTTGGTCTGCCCTTCGAACTGCGGCTGCGGCAGCTTGACGCTGATGACGGCAACCAGCCCCTCGCGCACATCGTCGCCGCTGAGGTTTTCTTTCACGTCCTTGAATAAGCCCATTTGCTGCCCGGCGTAGTTGATGGTGCGGGTGAGCGCGGTGCGGAAGCCCGAGAGGTGCGTGCCGCCGTCGACGGTGTTGATGTTATTGGCGAAGCTGAAAACGTTCTCGCTGTAGCCGTCGTTATATTGCAGCGCGATCTCCATGGCCACGCCTTCGCGCTCGGCTTCCATGTAAATCGGCCTGTCGTGCAGCGTGGCTTTGCCCTTGTTCAAATGCTTGACAAACTCGCTGATGCCGCCGCTGTACTTGAAATCCAGTTTCTTCGGCTCGCCGGTCTTGGGATCGTTGGTGCGCTCGTCGGTGAGGGTGATCAGCAGGCCTTTGTTCAAAAAGGCGAGTTCGCGCAGCCGCTGCGCCAGCGTGTCGAAGTTGAATTCGACGACGGGAAAGATTTCCGTATCCGGCAGGAAATGGACCTGGGTGCCGCGCTTGCGGGTCGATCCGGCCTTCTTGAGCTTGCCTTGCGCTTCGCCGCGGCAATAGTCCTGCTGCCACACCACGCCGTCGCGCCAGATTTCCAGGTTGAGCTCCGAGCTGAGCGCGTTCACACAGGAGACGCCTACCCCGTGCAGCCCCCCGGAAACCTTGTAGGAGGAGGAATCGAACTTGCCGCCGGCGTGCAGTTTGGTCATCACCACTTGCGCCGCCGAAACCTTTTCGCCATCGACCACCATGTCATCGACGGGAATGCCGCGGCCGTTGTCGATTACGGTTATGGAATTGTCGATGTGAATGGTAACGTCAACCCGGTCGGCATAGCCGGCCAGCGCCTCGTCCACGGAGTTGTCGACAACTTCATAGACCAGGTGGTGAAGGCCGAGCTCGCCCGTGGAGCCAATGTACATGGCGGGACGCTTGCGGACGGCTTCCATGCCGCCCAGGACCTTGATCGAGTCCGCGGTATAGGCGCCCTCGCCATTACCGGTTTGGCCATTCGCGCCGCCGTTCTTGCCGTTCTTTTTTGTTTCGGCTATCGCCGCTTCGCCTGCTACGTCCCTGGAAGCCAATCAAACTCCAATCTCAAGGGCATAAATGCTTGAAATTATGCCTACTTAGTCGATGCTGACGGATCATTGATTCACCCTAGATTTTACCACAGGAGACGCTAGAGCGGCCTCGGCAAATCACGCGTATTCAGTACGTTACGGGCTGGAAATCATGCGGTGGAGAGGGACAAGAGATTAGGGACCTTTCGGAGGCCGTAATACCCGCTAAGGTTTTTCGAAACCTCCAAAACCTGACTTTGCGGATTTACGCCAGGGGCCGGCCAAACAGCACCTCTCCTATGCTGCGCGCAATAGCGGCGGCCTCGGAAAAAACTCCATTGGTATGGGACAAGTTCAGCAGCATTTCAAAGCACTCGCGGGTGATCTCCGGCGGTCCGCCGCCCAGCAACTCCTCCCTTAAACGCTGCGCCAGATTCTCGTCCAAGGCAAAGAGTTGGACCAACAGCTTCTCGAAGGCAATGCGATCAAACTCCCTGCGAAGAGGAAAGCCGCGGCTGCTGGGATCGAACGTCTGCATCTGCGCGCCTTCAAATTCTCATCGGCATGATTACGTAGCGGTACTTAAACTCGTCGCCATCTTCTGCCGGACGCAACTGGCCTGCCGATTGACCGTCTTTGAGTTCCAGGCGGACTTCCCGCGCCCCGGCAACGCGCAGGAAGTCGAGCAAATACTGCGAGTTGAATCCGATTGTCATGGGCTCCGCCTGATAGGCGGTCTCCAGAACGTCCTCGGCCTCGCCCATCTCGTTGGAGTTGGCCATCAGCCGCAGTTCGTTCGTATCCAACTTCAGACGGATGGCTCCCGAACGCTCGTCGGCAAACTGCGCCACGCGCTGAATTGCGCTGGCCAGCTCATCACAGCGCAAGATCGCCACCTTGGTATTCTCGCGCGGGAGAACCGCCTCGTAGTTGGGGAACTGGCCGGTCAATTTTCGCGCGGTCAAAATCCGGTTGCCGACTCTGAAAAATAGAGTCGAATCGTCTTCGGCCAGCTCGACGGTATCGGCATCGGTCTGCAGGAGGGCCAGCAGTTCGTGCATCGCTTTTTTCGGGAGCAGGAGACGGCGCTCGCTGGTTACGTCGGATT